>Ga0325405_1002695_pt1 | contig 18290 bp, 19 predicted proteins | sample PopdelMetagenome_21_FD_205663 | JGI IMG/M metagenome (GOLD analysis project Ga0325405, IMG submission 205663) | Populus deltoides microbial communities from Bellville, Georgia, United States - Xylem-Control-R2 | ecosystem: Host-associated > Plants > Phyllosphere > Stem > Wood/Secondary xylem...
TGGTACAGCCCATGGCATCAGAAATTTGGTTTGTGGCCTGTTGAGAAACTACCAAGGCATGAAGGAAGCCATTTGTTTAAATCTATTCTTCAATAACCTGTGATGAACCGAGAGGGTTAATCGGATACTTTTCGTCAAGCCTTCTCACTGCTTCCACTAACAGGATGAAAAGAAGGATAATGTTTCGTTCATGGGTTTGACCCACCATTAGAAGTTAATACAAGTGCTTCATTTGGTGTCTTAGTGATGATGACGGTGTATCCAACGGTTTCAATTATGACACGTAGTAGATTAATGGTCCATTTTAAGTGTCAATCCTGATGATGACTATTCCACCTGGCACTCGAAATTCTATTGCCCTCTTCTCTCTCACCTAATGATTCACTGTTGGAAACATTTCCTCTGTCATGTACAAGGATCCTATAAACAGCTTGTGGATCCCTAACCTTTATATAGCCAGGGAAATCTAGTGAAAGTAAATCTAAACCTCAATATAGTCCGTAATCTATATTGAGTCCCAAGACAATACAATCTATCAATCGGATCCCTAATGCTTCACATGTTATTCGCGGTATAGCGGCTTCGTTTTGAAGAAACTTGACAAAACAATTAAAGGACATGGACGGGAGACCTAATTGAGAAGTGTTTCTGAACTCTATAGTCTTGAAACTCGAATTGGGTAATATGTTAGGGTCTTTTGGGTTTTAACTTCTCTAAAAGGACATCCCATTTGGACTCACACAGTAAATTTAAGAAAAAAAGATAAGAGAGTAGAAGATGAAGCGAGAAGATATAGACAAAGGTCTCTATTTGTCATTTGGCTTCCTTGTCTTCAAAATGACATGGTGGCAAGGAACAGTTGAGAATGAAGGTTGCTCATCATTTCATGTACCAGACAAAAGAAATGGGCTCCCCTCATCACCTATCTTTCTATCCACGATCTATCTCTTTTCAAGTCTACTGAATTTACCATCTTCCATATTTTCACCATTTCATTCTTTGACATGAGATGAACACCAGACCATTTCAGAACTATGTTTTGTTTCTCCCTACCCTCTGTCCAACACAATCCCACATACCTCAGTTGCTCCAATAACCATAGCCTTACATCTTAAAAATACATAAGTCAGGACTATCCTACAAAACAACAAGCATGGCTACTTTCTTCATGGCAAAGAGTACTCCTAGAAGCAGCAACATTGGATCATCATCAGCATCACCGATAGTTAAGCTGGCTGATGACCATCTCTTCACAATTATGCTTCTGCTTCCTGTAGATTCACTTATCTCCTTTGCCATGACTTGCAAAAGGTTCAGGTCCTTGACAACTTCTGATACACTGTGGGAGTCCATATGCAGGAGGGAGTGGGGGTCCACATCAGTGGATGCCTTCAAGTCTTCTATCAATACCAACAACAATCAGCAGTTGCCATGGATGAGGCTATACAAGCAGGTGTCTCAGCTTGACTCATTTTCTTGCCATAAACTGCCTGACCCAGATAGTGACTTGATGCTCCCAACTCCCAGGGCTTCTCACTCTCTCAACTTTGTATCTGATTGCCTGGTCTTGTTTGGTGGTGGCCGTGAAGGAGGTCAGCCTATCTTTCATTTGATTAGATGTTATGATTCCCAAATCCAATCTCTTAATATGTTATGTTTCTTAAATGTGCCCGTGTGCGTCTGTGATGCTTCACTGTTTGATTTGCTGGTTAAGGATGCTAAAGTGATGTTTATATTAGTTTATGCCTGCTCATTAGTTCTGCCTTCAGATTTCTAGTGTTCCTGATTCAACTAACCATGGATTAGGGTTTCATTGCTTGAGAATTTTCTTGCTTCTTGATCATGGCTTCAATATATTGGTAAGTTTGAAATCGAGCATTCGTTGTGCTGAGTTGAGTTAAGTTATGCATCATAAGTTTCTGGCTGCCTTCTACGTTTATAAATTTAACTACATGTGTCTGTGCAGCATTATAGCCTAAAGCATGCTCCTCTGCTAAATTTTTTAACATACAAGATATTGTGAAGTGATGATGTGGTTTCTTTCTTGCTAGCTAGCTGCAAATGCAGTAGTCCCACTTCTTATAATGCTTCTTGAGTGCCCATTTTGGCAACCAGATTACTGTATGGCAGCAATGATCTACTTATTCCACAATGTTTTCTGCTGCTGCTTTTCCAGTAAAAAACGTTCATTAGAATCAATTTAATTGTCCATTTCTGATAAAGTACAGTGACCCTCATCCTTGAACTTGAAAGTAATTGCAACTAGTAAAGGCGTCAATTCCAGAAGCTAATCAATCTCAGCATCCGTTCTCGCTTCCTGCACTGTGAAATGGAAAACACATCCCACAATGCACTTTGTTCATATATTCCAATATTTATTAGCAGTTTGAGTTATAATTATATTGTGGAAGGATGGTTGAATCATTTCAGCAGGCCCCATCGGGAAAACTTTTAGTGAAAATGGACAATAATTGAACGATCATCATTCTCTTGATTTTTCTGAAGCTGTTCAGCATTTATTTATTTTTACCTGTTTATGTCAAATTGCTTCGGTGTATAACCATTTCTTGTTTTTGTTGTGTTGGTCTTTTTCGCAGGGCGAGATCTCGATGATACATGGATGGCATACATAGGTAAAGATTTTCAAAGAATGCTGAAATGGCAGAAGGTTACCTCAGGAATTCCGAGTGGGAGATTTGGGCATACTTGCGCCGTCATTGGCGAAAATCTTGTGCTCTTTGGAGGAATTAATGATCGTGGGATGCGTCAAAATGATACATGGGTGGGGCAAGTAGTACTTAGTGAGAACCTTGGTATAACAACATTGTCATGGAGGCTGCTTGATGTGAGCTCCGTAGCACCACCACCCCGTGGGGCTCATGCTGCTTGTTGCGTTGATAAAAGGACAATGGTCATCCATGGAGGCATTGGATTGTACGGCCTTAGATTGGGAGATACTTGGATTCTAGAACTTTCAGAGAATTTCTGTTCTGGAACGTGGATAGAGCTGGTGGCTCATCCATCACCTCCACCTCGTTCAGGACACACATTGACATGTATCGAAGGAACAGGAACTGTTCTATTTGGAGGAAGAGGTTTGGGGTATGATGTGCTACATGATGTCTGGCTCTTGCAAGCGTCTGAGGATCAACTCAAGTGGGTACAGATGCTCTATAATTTGCAAGACATACCTGAAGGAGGCTCCCTCCCTCGAGTTGGCCACTCAGCCACACTAATTTTGGGAGGTCGGCTGCTAATCTATGGAGGTGAAGATTCACAGAGACACAGGAAGGGAGATTTTTGGGTGTTAGATGTTAGTAAGATCCCATCAATTAAAGAGCAGTCAACTCCATTAAACTCAAGGGGATTACAAGCAAATATGTGGAGGAGGCTCAAGGCAAAGGGTTATAAACCCAACTGCAGATCATTCCATCGAGCCTGTGCAGATCATTCAGGGCGTCGCTTGTACGTTTTTGGTGGAATGGTGGATAGCTTACTTCACCCTGCCGAAGCATCTGAGTTGAGGTTTGATGGGGAGCTCTTTCTGGTAAAATTTGAGCTGGAAACAGGAGCAGTAAGGTGCTGAGTTAACATAAGAGTGTTTCCAAATGATCACTCAAAAGGCCATAATTCCTAGCCCTGTAGATGGTAGCCCTCATGCAGCTCAATCATCTGCTTTGTACATGTTTCATGAATAAAATATGAATAATGCTAGACTATGCCTATTTTAGACAAATCTTGAGGGAGGCCATGGAAGTGATCCATATTGAGTCACTGCCTCCAGGATCAGAATGAAAATCATCAGCCTCAGCCTCATTTTTCCGTCAACTTGTTATTTCTATAAATTCAGGCTCCGAGCACTAAAGCAGTGGAGTGAGTATTCATGAGTCCTTTTGGACTAGCTCAATTAGCCCTCCATAGTTTGGACTGATTGTTTCAGGTCATGTCATTTGATAGACGAAAATCGATCTTGCTTTTTGTTAAGAATAATAATAATAATTAAAAAAAAAAAAACCATACTTGTTGACACTCAATAGTTATAAACCTTACAGACTATCCAAGAATAGGACTTAAATCCTAGATTATGTCTTGAAGTTATTATAGTGATTGTTTTATAAATAATTTTTTATTTAAAAATAACATTCTTTTAATTTTATAAAATTTGCTTTTAACATCCGATCTAAAAACAATAATTTTAAGTAGAATTAAATTTTAAATTTTCAAGGAACAATGTTTTAGCCGCCAAACACGCATTATCTTGATCACCATGCTTTACGCTGGTCACCAGACGACCCAGCCATAATCTCACGCATCAAAGAAACATTCTTTTCAACAGTTGACAGACGAAGGTGCGCGTTCACCAAATACTTGTAATCACGAGAATTTGAAGCCAGAGATGGGATTGAAAAGGGCACATATTTTTATTATTTTTCCAGAAATAAAATCTAATAATGCGCTTTCCATGTTACAGTGAAGTATATTCTCAAGCTGATACAACACATCGGGAAGAATTGCTACTTCCCTCATTCCTTGACTTGCACTGGGGAGTAAAAAATGTTGACAAAAATCACAAAAATGCGTGGAAGAATGATACAGATAAATATTTGCCTTGATGATGAGACATCAATTGGTTAGATAGGAGGGGCTATCCTACCAAAGAAGAAACACATATCGGTCATGAGTTCAATTTCAGTTTGGTTCTCCACATATCTGCAATTACTTTTTTTGGAGCTGGATCATCTGGTCCTCTATCTCGCTGTCCTGATGTAAAGTACAACCATCCGTTCCAGAATCCAACCAGCGTAGTTTTGACACGATATGGAAGTTTTCCGATTACTGACCATGTCTGCAGGCATTTATGACATAAAAATACAAGTTATATAATACCATTCGTTGTAACAGAAATCAATTTACAGAGGGGGGAGAAGAAAAAAAGGCACAGGTTAATGCAGCTAAAAAAATGTGATCTAGATATCCATATTGTTGTGACTGCAATGATATGACAAAAGCTTGTCAGATTCTGGAGCAGGCATTAACATGACAAACTTCTAACGGACTTTTGGGAGACACAAGCACATGGCACGTAGAAGCTGCCACAAACCGATTGTGAAATTGATCAGGTTCTTATCACTTCTAGATTTTGGTGTTCACCTGAACCAATACTAATTCATTGCTATTCTTGGTCAACAAAGCTTGATAGGGCAGTCAAGTTCAGGTAGCAGTGACCCGAATCATGAAACACGGGGAGGAAAAGTTTCTTGTCCTTCTGGGGTCAGAAGGATAACAGAAAAATCACATCAGCTGTTCTCTGACAATACTTTCAAGGTATTCCTTAACATCTTCGTAATCTGAACAAATCCAATTCCAAATATAATGCTATCATTTACCGAATCAATCTCCACACTTAGATAAATTAAATCTGAAGTTTCTTGACTATCATCAGCGAACAAAGATTTCAACCAATTATTGGGCTGTTCCTGTACAAAGCCTTCCACCAGGAAAAAAGAATAGAGCCTAAGATTTAACAAATAGAGAATGCATGCTAGAGTCTATAATATGTCATCAAATCTTTGGAGAATTTCAATTCAAAGTTTAAAAAACCATTCAAGACAGGCAGATGAAAGCAACTAGAAAGCAGCGAGCCAATATCCTTCCAATGGCGGCAACCAGACAAGAAATGGATGTGTGCGTCTTGAAGTATATGCACAAGCATTTAACACATGTATAGAGATATGTAGGGTTATGTACAAAACCCATTACAGATTACGCCTGGGGCATTGTGTAAATTGCAGGTACTTTGATGTGTAGAAATATGTTGGGTTATGTAAATTGTCTGGGAGAACATCCAAAAACAACAACCAAGCCTTGATGCCAAACTAGTTTGGAAGCACATAAGAAACATAAATTTCATACCAGTGTATCCAAGTTGAACTGGAAAACTTCACCAACCAGGACCATTTTTTTAGTTATAGGGTGTTTTTCAGTGGTGCCTCCAGCAATAACAATGGAATTATTAACAATTGCCCAAGCAAATTCAATGTGAGAGTCAGCCTTTGGCATAGGAGATAAAGGTTTCCACTTCATCTCATCATCCAGCATGTAGACCTCATCATATACTATCTGAAACAACAAAAGACTCATAATGAGCCAAAACCATTAAATAAAAACAGAGGGAAAGAGAGAAGGGATGTGAAGACAAATTTCTCCGAGTTACAACATAAACATGGAATGTTTTAGTGATAATATACCTAAAAGTTAATTCAAAAATATAAACATTAGGTCTCAAGGTTGGTTACACAAATAAAGGAGATTGAGCATAGTTGAAACAAACTTATAAAGCTTAATGATACAAGATAATCACCAAATCAACGATACATCATGTTTTTCTTTTCCGTTTCATATTAAGTTCTATTTCATATAAAATTGAAAGACAAATGATGTTAGGCTCTCTCATTTTCTTCTTATCAAACATGAGCAAACCAAGAAAACTTGAAAAAGTTTTAGGGGACTACTTAAAAGCTGGGATAGAGAATGTCGATGCAATCTACAGAAGAAGTCATATAGGATTTGTATATAAAGATCACTAGTCAATATACCTCATTCCTACGAGAGCATTTGAAAATAGGTGATCCTGGCTTGGCCATAAAATCACCTTCCTGACCACCAATAATGAGAAGTCGATCATTAACCACGACACAAGCCCTGCATAGACGCATAAATTAAAAACATAAACAAGCTTCAGTTGTGAACTATTTCCTCGGTCATTTCACTGGATGGTTACAAATTGTGATCACTTGATTGACAGAAACACTATCAACAATAAAATGTTTTATTAGTGAAACTATAATAGCCTATTGGGAATTCATTCCAAACCAAACAACATAACTAAATGCGGAAATAATAAGACTAAGATTGGCCAGAAACCGATGTGGTCCTCCACGAGGAATTGGTATCTCAGTCCTCCATTCCTTTTCCAATGCTTTCCCATCCTTTACAGCAAGACTCCAATGCTCTAATGCTGGAGTGTGCCGATTTTCCTTGCTACCACCCATCACATGGAGTCTACCTCTCCAAAGTTGAGTTGCTGGTGCATATCTGAATGTTATTACATTAAAGTTCAGAACCATTTACCAAAGAGCAAAGGAAAAAATACAGAGCATGAACTAATTTTGGCTTCAACTATTTAAAGCCACCAGTACATTCCATCACTGACACATTGCATTTCAATTCAGAATAAGAACCACCAAGATAAGGCAGATGACTATGCAAAAAGCATAAGATAATCCATTTCTCAAAGAAAAAACAACAAACAGTCAAATTATGCTGTTGCAAGATCAGCCAATGTCTTGCACACAATTTAAAGTTCATTTCAAACTATTTTGACACGTGCACATACCTAGGAACTGGTAAAGGAGGTAAATCCTGCCATTTCCTTGTCTCGGTATCTAGCACGAAATTACGAGCTGTAGGCCCTCTGCATTGAGGACCATATTGTCCAGTGACAACATAAATGTATCTCCCATCTGTGACCATTCCCAAGTGTGAATGAGCCATTTCTTTAGGCATATCAAATCTCCCTCCCCAGGTATTACCAGTAAAATTGTAAATATCTACATGTGAATGCACCTGTTAATTCCAAGAGAAGTTCCACCTCAAAAATTAGCAAATACACACACAAAGTCAAACCATAGTGAACAAGAATAGTAGAAGAGGTGGATAAGGTTTCTCACAAAATCAATTGTTCCATATCCAGCAAAAACATATAGAAGATCCTTAATTTGTATTGCAGCCCCATCCAGCCGAGGCACAGGTGCATTAGCCATTTTCTCCCATTTCAGTTCCGGTGCAGGCAAATCAGCAAATGTAGCCGATAAGGATCGATCATGGACACCATCTACCTGCACACATAAACAAACAAACAAACAACTATTCTTAACCTTTCCTAGACATCCGTGATTTCACCATAAACACAAAGCAAACGGGCATTACATAAATGGATTACGCTACAAACCTAAATTGAACCAAAAAAACTTGTAGCTTTATCAGCCCCCACCATAACAACAGTAATAAACAACAAAGCATTCAACTTTTTCCTACATTGCTCCCATAACCATAAAAAAAAGCTCCGAAACTGCAAAAACACTCGAATGGGCAGTGCTAAAATTGTAAGTAAAGCAAAAAAGATCGTACCTTTATTTTTTGGGGTTTAGTGTCAGCAAGATGTGGTTCTTGTTTTGGAATTATTAGATTGGATTGAGGATATTTAGGAGGAACCCGGTTGGATATATAAGAAGAAGAAGCAAGATGTGGAGAAGATGCCCACAGATAATCACCAATCAGGCCAAACCCTAATAGAACCACACAAACTATGACCAGTTTTGTTGATTTTTGCTTCCCTGATGACCTTACCATCTCCCTCTGTATATTTATATGTGCATGCACATTTGGCTCTAGAGAGAAAAAAAGCTTAACAGAGAAGGTGAAGTAGGAGCCCTGTGTCACTGTAAAAATCTGACCTGTAATCTTTCTCAAGAAAAAGGAGAGATCTTGGGAGACAGAAGATGCCAACCGGATGTCGGTTCATTTTATATTAGTTTCTTTTTAGGCTTGGGCAAGAAAGGAGATCTATCTATTGGATTGTTTTCAATTAGGTCCTCTATAACTCGACTTACTACGCTCGACAAATCAGCATCATGTTAATCTCTCCCCTCCATTAATGAGAAGTTAATTTACTCCATTAAATTCTTCTTAAGAGAGTTAATCCATTAAGATATTTTAAGGAGATGCCTCGTAATTAAGAGGTATGATTTGACATGTTCATATGTAAAGGCCACTCCTGGAATTATTATTGAATTATATAAAGGATATTAATTATTAGATTAACTATTTAATCACTGAGTTAACTCACTTTTATTTCTTAATAAGAAATCAGAAAAGATATTCTTTTGATCAATTGCGTTTTCAACACGCGTGGCCGAATTAACTCTTTAGTTTTAGTTTTTCGAATGAACATGCTATGAAAGGAGATATGGATTTAAGAACACGGGGCAAGGACCACCTGGGCCATCTGGCCCAAGCCTTTCATGATAACAAGAATAAAAAAAGATTACTATTCTACGTCTTTATGATCTAATTTCATTGCTAAGAACACAATTAATCGCATAAGATTTAATGCTCGGGATAACTTAAGGGAGAGTTGGATTATGCAAGTCTTATTTCTGATTTACTAACAGGAAAAATTAAATCCTACTAACAGAGAGAGGGGGTTCGCACAGATTGAGAGAGACGCGGAATTCTTACATGGTAGTTTTACTCCTGAACATAGATTTTTGATGGAAAAAGGATCCAAAGGATGTAAGAAGAGCAACGAGCACAATATTACAGACCACTGAAAGCTTAAGCATGCTCTCTTCAATACACAGAAGCTTGAGTCTTCCAGACTGATACTGTAGTGTAGATATTAATCGCTCGAGGAAGAATCTTCAAGAAGCTCAATTGATATGATTTAACAACTTGCCATGTAAACAACAAAGTTATCTCTGCTTTGAGAAAATATACTAATATCTCACAACATTTTTCTTTCTATTTATCATAATCTCAATCCGCTGCCTCAAGCACGTAAAATTCTCTACAATATATCAAACCCAACCCCCATCACAACCTTCAAGACCTAGGTTAAAAAAAATGAAAAAAAGATGGCAGAAAACACTTGAAACTATACACCTAGTGAAACCGAAAAGAAGAAGACACCACCACCAGTCCATCACAATCATCAATGCCACCTCCATATCACCTCCACCACCATCCACCATCGATATTTAGATGGAAAAGAGAAGGAAAAAAATAAAAAGGGAATCCCAAAGTGATTCTACAGCACAAGCTATTACACAGGTATGACATCATTCTTTGAAGTGTCTTCGCATCTCAAAACAATACCCTCGAGGCTAGCTGGAAAAATACATTTGGCCCATTGGCACCCAGTTGTAATCGGTTCGGGGGGAGGGACGATCATAAGCACGTTGTCATTCCTTTGAACAACTCCCATTACACTAACAGTGCTTCCTTCTTTGATGTACCTACACATAAAACATCTACAGTTATTCCAGGTTACATGCAACTCATCGAAAGCAACTAAATAATAACAGAAAAGGTACAAGACATGAGGGCCTGAAAGGTACTGAACAGCTACCATCTCTAATCGAGGGTAAAACAAAAACTAGAATTCTTGGACTGCACACCCTATTATTTTTATAGAAAAACTGTTCGACAAGGGTACACAGTAGCTTGTAAGTTATACTGATCAGCTCCGTCCCCTCTTCTAACCAAACAAAAGATTGTTTAATTCCCATCCCCCTCCTTGCAAATCTAAATAAGCGAGAGGACAGTCTTCCTTTCCCTCTCGATCAGTAATTCTTCCCCCTCCCCTCCCCTCCCCTCAAACTATTCCTGAATATGACTAGGTGTGTCCAGAAAATCCTTATTACAGATGAGGAAAAACAAAAAAACAGAGAGTTTGTACTGGCACATGAGTTTGCATAGACCAAGAGCTATGGTGAAAGAAAGAAAATCAAAAAAAGAAATCATTTACCCTTCTTTCATTCGCATTATTCGATCATCACTTGAAAGATTCCTTTCTCCCAGCCATTTGACAAAATCTGGAGACAGCTCTTCAGCACCCGGGTTAGCATCAATGACAAGGGAATCGTCAACATAAGGAGTCACCCTCGCTCCATAGCCAGTTTTAACCAATGCTCTCAATCCAGATTGAAAATCAGAAATGTAGAAGTCAACTGCACGCCTCTGTGAAATAGAAAATTTACAGAACTTCCAGTAAAAACTCAAAACCCAATAAAATAATCTATAATCAACGGGCACATCAGTCTGTAGAAAGTGGCATGAATAGGCATCTTGAATCAATATGTCATTACAACCAATCCAAGAGCCAAATAAAACAAAGCAAAACAACTAATCATGGTAAGCAGAAAAGATGTTGTTGGCAACAATAACAAGGTCAGACATTCTCCAGAAAAATGAAAAATGCATATTATTCATGGCCACCAGCCTGAAGCAGAGACAATTTGTAGCAATCACCATTTTTGTCTACATGCATGAGGTGAAATGTATAAGATATTTCCCAAGTTATACAAAATTTAAAATGAGAAAACAATCTATTTACAGTAAACACTAATGGTTAACAAAATTTTCCATAAAACCTAAGAGATGTGCCAATTACTTACATGCACGATAGAGTCCATCAAAATTTATCTAATCAATATTTCAATCACTCACTTCTAATGATCTGAGACCCCAACTGAAACGACGATGAGTTGGGTTGGCTGCTTTTGAGTCCCATCCTCTGTACTCGTACAAACTCGTGGAGGTATATACACATCTAGGAACTCTTTGGAAAGATGACTCCAGGGGCATGTTACCACAGGTGACCACCTTTAAAAACACAATAGTCGTGTATATGAATTACTTGAGCATAAAAAAGTGGTAATCAATAACTAAAACAACAAAACCAATGCCTCCAAACATATTGGAAGACATGCACTGTAAAGAAATTCCATCAACGTCAATCAAAAATGTACTTGAGAAAAACAGTATATTAAGTATTAACCCTCATCTGCCCACTCCTCCCAGAACAATATCCTTCTGCCAAAACAGATTCATGTCACAAGTTATATTACATAGGTATGCAAGATCAAGCATTGTCACACATCCATCAGGTTATAAACCAATACAGAGTTAACTGAGCAGTGAATGCTAAACTGCTTATGTTCATGCAATGTGAGTGCGCACACTCAGACAGATCCCTGGAAATTCACCTCTAAACACAAATAAAACAAAAAATTGGGGAGTTATGTTTTCACTTCTAGTTGATACCCATTGCCCCTTCTATATACATAATTTTGGTTCTGAAATTATTTTGAATGAAGATTAGCTTTCCTTTGCAAATCATATGCATTAAACTGAATACAAACTCTTCATTACATTTTGAAAACATCAGTGACAATTAATGACATGCAGAAATCTGCATTGCAACTTGTAAACAGGCATGATTTTATTTATTTATTTATTTATTTATTTTTTGGGGGGGGGCTTCGGAAAGGAGAGTCATGAAAAAGTAAATCTACTTAAATAAGAGCAGATGAGTATAAACATGTCAAAATAAATTCATCACAACTGTGACTAGCTGACATACCAAAACAAATTTTAGGGGAAAAAAAGATGCATACCCCAGAAATTTTCACAAATTGCCCATTTTTTGCATTTCGTAGCTCAGCATCTGGGTAACGCGCAATGTAAGCCATGATAGCTCTTCTCCCGAAACAAGTATTCCATATGAAAAAAGAGGCAACAGCACCAAAAAGAACGACAACAACTATTAGGAGAATGGCATTATGGACTGCTCCAAGGATAAAACCACCAGCAATGAAACCCATTACAAAAAGTAGAATCAATGACCACAATATCAGCTTTGGGAAGTTCTTTCTGAAGGAAAAGTCATCATCTTGGCTAAGAACAGTCACTGCCTGATTGTGAATAACAGCATAGCCTGGATTTTTCATAGACCCCATAGATTCTAAAGGACCAGATACCTTCCGAGGTGCCCCGGACGAGTTCAGTGGGCCTGAAGATATAGGACCAGATGTAATCAGACCGGTAGTAGGAAGAACAGGAGGAAGGGGACCAGAGTTTTGGCGGCCAGAAGGCGTCACTCCACCCGACTGAGGGCCAGATGACTTCTTTACTGGCTCTCCATGCTTATTTAGGGGTCCTGAATTTGATTTTTTTAATGAAACTGAACCAGTTCCTCCAGATGATACAGCACCTGATGTAGTATAGGCTGCCCGGGCAGCTGCATTAGGCATGATTGGCCCTGAATGTGAAGCAGCTCCTCCAAACGACCCAGTCCTTGAAGGAGCACCAGTTATAGGTCCGGATTTCCTAGACTTTGAGCCATCTACAGGAATATCAAACATTTTGCCCAACTCTCCAGACCTCTTGATATCACCACCAGTATATGGCATGGCCACAGAGCTCATTGTTGGAGCCCTCTCCTTCGGCTGTTCAGGCCGGCCTGATACATAAAGGCCATTGCTGAGCTGATGAGATGGGAACCGAGAACCCATCTAGATACTTTAGGAGACCACAGGAGATGTTATGAAACAAATACCACTGCGTATAGTGATGCAATGGTCAAAGCCCTCCTACGTATACAAAGAAAAAACATTTTAGCATTTAGACAAATTCTTTGGAAATAAACAATTCTTGACATATTCTTTAGAGCTATTAATAACCAATGAAAATACAAATTTAGTAGACAAAATGGGTACAGCGTGCTATAAAAATGCATGAAGAGCACAAAAGATTCCAATAACCTAAAAAGCACCTATCTAGAACATAGGTGGTCACAGTAGTTAATTGCCAAGACCCATGAGATAAAGAGCACCAATTACGTGTCCAATCAAAGAAGTCTGATTGGACACCTATCTCGAGTAAGTAAAGAAAATGAAGATGACCAATCCAAAAGAACCAAACACCAAGAAAGCTGCCCAAAATCAAATCACCAAACAATAACAGCCAAAAACCCTAATGAAGTATCGGGAGCCCACTGAAAAAACTATCCCAAATTTCAGTAAACTCAGCAAATAAGCTAAGCCATTTCCATGCTCTTGAGGATGAGCCTTAGAAATTATCTTCTATGTTCCTACAGCTTCTCAGCAAGCAAACCAAAGAGGGGATAACTAATAAGAGCCCCCCCCCCCAAAAAAAAAAAAAAAAAAAACTAAAGTACACTCCAACAATGAAAAAGGTCTGAAGATCCAGGTTATCCCAATATTCTCCCAAAATACCATTCAAATTGCGTTCTCATATCATAGAATCATGGAAGATCTAAAGCAAGAAGAAGAGAACCGGGTTGGCTAAAGGAATTTAGCTCAAAGAAACTCAAAATAACAAAAAAAATGTACAATTTTAAATTTGCTACATCTATTGTAGAGTTAGAAATCAAAATAACATATTAGCACCGTCAAGTTCTGTTTTCATAAAAGTCAACCGTGCAACTTATTGACATATATCATGCATAGAACCAAAATCCATCATCCAAAATTCCAAATGAATGAACTAAGAGTTACAAAATCAGTATTTAAGCATAACCGAGGAAAGACCAAGAATTCTGAAACAAGGAACCCCAAATGTTCTAAGTTTAACAGCTTAGGTTTAAAGTCCAGTTATTCTTCTGTTTACAGCATTTTTCCAGCCACCTCAGGCAGACATTGAACTAAAATCCCTCACACCCCAAAAGCGAGATACCTGACCTTCCATCCTAAGTTAGTAAATCACAAAACACCTAAAAAACTAGAATATATAGACCAAATCTAAGAAATAAAGCACTCCAATACTGCCATTTTGAGTAAAAACCATGAAAATCATAGAGATCTAATAAAAAAGTAGAGATTTCAAAAGGTAAGAGCTTGACCGATAGTGAGATTTCACTATATGTAAACGAAAAAATGGAAAATCTAGGAGTCAATAAAAACAGAGAGCAGAAATAAACAAAAATAAAAACAACCTGCACACTCAAATTATCAAAATCTATCAAAGGAACCAACTTTATAGCTCAAATCAAGAAAACAAACCAAACCCAGATCACCATTTTAAGCCAAAAGCAAGAAAATGGGAGAGATCTAAGAAAAGAATCATCCTTTTCAGGTGTTTTGAGAGAAGTGATAAAAAGGACTAAATAGGATTAAAAAGGAAATCATATTTCTTCTTCCCAACACGTACCTTAACAGACAGTAGAGAGAGTTGTTGTTGAAATCTGGAGAAAATTATGGGAAGACAACAATAACAGCAACAGCACGGCTAAAGTGAATCAAAAGACAAAAACAATTGTTATGGTACTCCTAGTACTAACCAAACCAAAACCTCTCCCTCTCTAAAAAGCCACCCCTTTCTTTCTCTCTCTAAAAAATGAATCCACTTAATAACTACTTAATGAGTCTCTCCCTCCCCCTCCCTCTCTCTCTCTCTCTCTCGCTCTCTTTTCTTTTGTGCGTGTGAATGTCACTTGAGAGAGCCGCGACAACTAGTGAGTTGTCTCGTCTGGCAAAAAAGCCCCTCCAAAATCTCTTTAAAAGGAAATATTTTATTTTTATTTATCAAGATAAATATTTTTTATAAGCACCACTAACGTTAAACAAGAATATACTAATCCCAATTAAAAAAATTCTAGGTAATTAACAACAACAACAACAGTAATAGTTAATAGCTCAAACAAACGAACAACCCCACATTTCCCTCTCTGTTGTTGGCTCAATGAAGTGACCAGATAGGGTCTGGATGATGAGTGAAATTTTGAAGCTGCCCTTTTACACATTTTGTGGGGACACCTCATTTCTTAAATAAATTTTCATTTTTTTAGAAAAAAATATTAACAGTAGTCTATTCAAGGTAGGAGTGTTGGGAGATTAGGTCAGGTCTGGTCTGATCATCTCAAAAGCCAGGATATTTGTGAGACAGCATGATCCAATACAATTGGAATGATAAAGCAAAATTTGCTTGTGAAATATTCATGAACATAAAGATCAAGGACAAGACCTATGAGACCACTCCTTTTCTGACATTTGTTTAATGCATGTGACTTCACGCTCCTCCTCTCACACCTGGAAAGTGAGACCTCCGAGGCACAAAATCCACATACCACACAACCATATGCCATGTCTAGGCAATTGAGGTCCAGTTTGTTCATATTGTCCGATGTAGCGCAGTCATACTTGCTTCCACCGAAAACCCTTTTAAAATTTGATGATTTTTAGTTTTTTTTTAATTTATTTTTTCAAACCACGATCATCAGACGGTGCTTGTTATTTACTTCTCGTTGTACTGGTAAAAGGGTAGGTCGTTGGTTGTCTGTTGCATGGCAAGTCAGAAATACGTGTAATCAGTGACTTGGTGCCTCGTTGTATTGGTATTGCTTTCTTTTTCGTGGGCAAAACCCTGTCTCCTGCGCATCCTCAACTTGTTAAAATGGAAAGGGACATTATCATGACACGATTAAGTTTTCTTACGACTGAAGTCTTTTTAAAAAAAAAAGAAAAGAAAAAAAGAAAAAAGATATTGCCTCCTTTCCTTCAAATCTCAACAAGTCGTAATCAACACAATTCGGTGATAATGTTAACAACCGGCTCTATTTTTCAAACTCTTGAACTAAAATTTGATTTGTTCGATTTGAATGTTTAACCACTGCTTTCTACAATATTCATACAACATTTTATTTTTTTTTATGAACAGGCTCCGCATTTACTTTTTGTAATTGTCTTCCCTGTTATTTTTATCTCTCGTGAATGTACTAGGAGAGGAGGGCAGTGCTCAACATCAATTTGGTAGCGTCACAGAAACTAGAAATAAGCAGCAGCAGCAGCAGCATTGTTGGCCTGGAGTTGGTGTTTTTTTTAAAATAAAAAATAAAAAAGTAAAGAATATACTTTGATCAACTTACATGTCAACTACTAAGATATTATTTAATGAGGTTATTTTTTAAAATAATTTTTATTTAAAAATATATCAAAATAATATTTTTTATTTTTAAAAATTTATTTTTGATGTTGATATATTAAAATAAAAAAAATAAAAAAAAATTAATTCAAAAGAAAAAAAATTCATTACAAAAACTAACTGTACCTAGGTTCTCGCTCACACAATCTTAAAACACACATCCGTTAGTATACTAGGAAGAATTTAATAAATTTCACCTGATGTTGCCCTCAAAATATGATCCGCCGAGGAAACGACAACGAGTACGATCGATGAGGATGAGCCAAACCCTGAAAGATTGAAACAATGATCAAGGGCTTACTGGCCAGAATCAACAATACCACATGCATAAATTATTAAATACCTCCGATTAAGATCATCATTTGGATGTTGATCACTTGTTTGCTTTTTCCTTGAGCATTCCACTCAAGTCAACATTTTAGTTTTCAACAATATCGATGAAAACTCTTAATTTTACATCATGATTCTTCATTTCTAAAAAAAAAAAATAGACATAGTTGCTAGTAAGATCATAAAATACATGGATCTCAACTTCAGGGCACATCAAGCAATGCCATCCTTTTCTTTTCAAAAATAAAAAAGAATCGAGGTTGGCTTTTTAACGAGAGCCGACGTTCTAAAAGAATGGGAAAGGAAATCTATACAACATGTTGGGGGGGAAATTAACAGCAAAATAAAACCACAATCACATCTGGAAATCAATTAAGTTTTGGTTCTGGATACCGCTAACTACACAGGTATGACATCATCATTTGATGTATCTTCACATCTCAAAACAATACCATCAAGGCTAGCTGGAAAGATGCATCTGGAACATTGCCATCCAGTTGCCAATGGCTCCGGAGGTGCGACTATCATAAGCATGTTGTCATTTCTCTGAACAACCCCCATCACGCTAACAGTGCTGCCTTCTTTGATGCACCTGCAATAGCCATGGCTGCAGTTTCAAAACTCCAAAACATCCAAAATACCTAAAAACAGTTCAATGGTTATAGATCCTCAACTAATAAAAATCACGATGATGCCTTACCTTGACAAGGGGACTATAAAAAATCACTATGATAAACATCTAACATGTTTTCTGGTTCAAGCTCCAACCTAAGGGTACGTAGAGAAATAAAATACTTGATGACCTAATTCTTCAAGGAGAGAGCTTACCCTTCTTTCAGTCTCAGTAAACGCTCATCGCTTGAAAGGTTTTTCTTTCCCAACCACCTGACAAACTCCGGAGACAGGTCTTTCTTTTCAGGGTTAATATCAACAACCAAGGAATCGTCAACAAAAGGGATTATCCTTGTGCCACTGCCAGTCTTAACCAGTGCTCTTAAACCAGATTGGAAATCAGAGATGTAGAAGTCAACAACATGCCTCTGCAAAAAAAAAATATATCCTTTTAAAAACATGGAAATTCAAGGCAAAACACTTGCTCCAAATGTAAATGTCCATTCATCATCGCAAATATTGAAAACTAATATCGAATGTAGTGAAATAGGAAAGGGAAGGTGATGCGGCCAAAAATCAAAATAAGAGGAATAAGGACCATTTTCCTTTATTTAGTGGGTTTATATTCTTTTCTAGTATAAAAGATCCAAACTAGGATTTTCTATGTTTAGAGTAGTCCCTGTTTCTGAATGTAACCTACACAGGAAAGACAGGGAATAATTGATGGTTGAAGAATTATGGTTTCTCAGAGTGGTCAAGGTTTCAAATAACTACTGCTTTTTACT
>Ga0325405_1002697_pt1 | contig 18285 bp, 9 predicted proteins | sample PopdelMetagenome_21_FD_205663 | JGI IMG/M metagenome (GOLD analysis project Ga0325405, IMG submission 205663) | Populus deltoides microbial communities from Bellville, Georgia, United States - Xylem-Control-R2 | ecosystem: Host-associated > Plants > Phyllosphere > Stem > Wood/Secondary xylem...
AGATTTAAAATGAGATGAAATTTATTCTGTTTTTTGAATTGATATAGAATATTTCAACTATTCCAAACAAAACGGAATGAAATTAACAACCTTAATTATACTTATATGAGTGTTATTGTGAGGCAGGCACGCATGAGATTGTGCAAAGACACTGATCATTGCATTGACTTGTTTATTAAGCTTTGCTTTGTGCGAAGTAAACAACGTCTAAACACCATTAACATTTAAATAAAGCTAGCAAAAGCTTTCTGGACAAAGGTGCACTTGCACAATAGTGTAAAGTTGTCCCACGATGATCCGCTAGGAAGAAAAGAAAGGCAAACCTCGAATCAGTCCCTAAACTACATAAGCATTCTCGATTTAGTTAGTCCGCAAACAACTTTCTGTTTCCATCAGGTCCCTAAGTTTAATCAAATTCTCAATCGACATCCTCCTTCACCTCTGTTGTTGATGGATTTTGTAGGGAGCCAGGCCTGTTCTTAATTTCATAAATTGGTTGAAAAATCCAATCGAGAATTCTCATATGATTTGGAAATCCAATCGAGATGAAACATTCTCGTAGACACTTAATTGAGATTAAAATCGTAATCCGTAGACGAATTTGAGGATAGACAAGAGAAGCACTATACAGTGCATGGACATAAAGCACGAGCTCGTCAAGGCATAAAGCCACAGCTGCAGGCAGATAATGTCTGGTCTGGTATTAAGAGAGACTATACATGGAGAAGACGTTGGTTAGCACTTGCTGGCTGTCTGATAGTGAAAAAAACAAAAACAGTGAATAAATGGGACATAATCTTCGCTTATTTGTATTATAAAATTTTATATGAAAAATATTTAAATTAGTGTTTAACGAAAACAATCTTTTTTTTTTTTTTTGTTGAAATAACATAAATTCATTTATAAACAAATTAATTTTTATATTAACGTCTATATCACTTTAACCAAGGTTGTTTTTTTTTCTGGGTTCAAAACACAGCAGCATTAGAGAATTCACCCCTTTAGACTGGTAATAATGGCTATCACTAGCATGGTTGCATGGCGCAATGCCGTGTGTACACTACCTGATGCTGGGGTATGTTTTTTAGTAGATTTGAGAGAGAGCAGTCACATGACAAGAGAGCTGGCAAGATGCTCTCACCTATCATAATCACACCCATCGTCATCGACCTCATCATTTGTGTTTTGAAACTCTAAAAAACACAGCTTCCCCACACATCGCCAGTGTTTGCTGGTGTAATTGTTTTCCTAAGTATTTTGTTTTTGTTATAAATATATATAAATAATATATATTTTTTATTCTTAAAAAATTACTTTTTATATTAGTATATTAAAATAATTTAAAAAAACAAAAAAATTAATTTAAAATAAAATTCTTTAAAAAAAATCACTAAACGCGATCTAAGATGTTTTTACCCCCCCCCCCCCCAAGACAGTTCTCTCTTCTCTCTCTTTCTGCCATAAGATGCACACTGCAGTGGTGTGAAAATCTGTCATAAATTGAAAATTGTAAAGATGAAAAACAAAACCCCCATTTCGATCCTCAATCATCATCACTACTCTTCTTTAGCTCTATTCAATATTCTCCACGCATCACTCTCTCATGATACTCTCTGCAATCTTTTCAGTTTCCCAATAAAAGGGGTCAACCTCTCAGGCTCTAGCCGGAGTTCTAAAACCAGGATATATTTCCGGAGCATGATGCTTCTCGGTGCACCTCAAACTTGAAAACTTATTAAATTAATAATTTTTAGTATTTTATTATTGTTTTAATACGTTACTGTTAAAAACAAAAAGAAAAATATTTTAATGAATTTTTAAATATTTTTTTAAAAAATAATATTGTTTTAGAAAAAATAATAAGAATTTGAATAGATATCATTTGAAATCTTTTAAAAAAATCAGATCTGATAATTCAAGTCAAATCATAAATAGAAGAATCACTCTACCAACCCACTAATACTACTATACTAGTCATGCTCTTGCGTCAGAACTTAGAAGTAACCTTATGGCAAGTTTTCAGCACTAAAAGCCCTCGACTCGGATGGCATTATTTTTTCAGAAAGCATCCCTTTTCTTGACTTGGATACACGTACAAATCTCCTTCGCGCATACAAAAAATACCAACACAGATAAAATTGTCATAACCTGTAAGATCTCCAGCTAGCTCAGAACAAAATCAATGCTTGCATTTGATGGCTTCGACACAAATTAACAGCATTAAAATATTGCCGATGACCTACTTGAGATAATCATAATTGCATGAGAGGCACACCGCATGCATCAAAAGTTAAGGATGGTAGAGAGTCATAATGATTGATGCATGGCCGCAGCACAAACGCGACTCCTTTAGTCATGAAAGTAATTAGCAATTAAATTACACGAGCAGCAAATAGCTAGGTTGACATCGTTCTTTGGTTTTGACCAGAGGATCGAAGAGAGTTACGCATGGTAAAAACTTTCTCCTGTCAACCCTTGTCTGCCACTCTTGTGGCCAGGATCTGCATCAAATTCTCATTTCGAATTAAGGTCATTGTGTTCCCCAACAAAACTCTGCATGAGGACGTAATTGCACTAATCGTGCATGATGATTCAACTCTTACTGGTGAAGTTTTTCTCTCTAGCTGGCATTTTAATGGTAGTTTTTGTTTGTTGAATTAAGGAAGTGTTTGGTAAGAAGGTTAAACCGTTTTTCAAGATGTTTTATAAACCGTATTTTGGTCTAAAAAATTATTTAAATGTTTTTAATGATTTTGATATGTCAATATTAAAAATTAAAAAATATTATTTTAATATATTTTTAATTAAAAATTACTTTAAAAAATCAAAGTAACTCCACAAACAAATAAATACATTAAATCTAATTTCTCATGTCTTGTTGTCTTCTAACTTTTCAAGAAAGGAAGGTGTGGACATGTCCATATATATCTTCTTGTTCATCAAAATTGAAAGTTTATAACTAAGATCTTACACTATTGAAATTTTCCCATTTCTTTTTTTTTAATATCAAGTGGTAGTATGAAACTAACCAATGGGTATCAAGTTTATTTCTCAGATGATTATAAATTTATATTGATTTAATATGTTTAAAAAAACTTAATAATTGTTTTTTGTGCTGGTTTTAAGGTGTGATCAACCCAATAAGTTTTTTTTAAAAAAAAAAACTTCATTGACTATCAATCCAACCCCTTAAGTTTGCATTTTCAATCTTTTAAACCTTCTTTTACTCATCACATAATTTGAAAATTAAGAAGCAATATTCCAAAAAATAAAAAATTGACTTTAATCACTGAGTTGTTGGTCACATATCTTTTCGGACTAAAGTTATATTTGATACTACTTTTGGAAATAAAATGTTGAAAGAGCAATATTTAAGGGTGAAGTGTTGAGGATGTAAGAAAAGGTTAAGGGATAAAGTGTTAATTACAAATGTTTGGTTTGAGATAGTAAAATCATGAATAATAGTGAGTTTCAATAAATATAAAATCATTTTTTAGAAAATTATAATTATAAAAAATTAAATAGCATATATTTGTGGAAAGCAAAAAATAGAGAAAAATAGAATATTGTTATTTTTCTTGAAAAAAAAGAGGGAAGGGCACAAAATCGAAAAAAATTATCCCTGAAAATTTATTTATTTCTCTCTTCGCAAGTTTAACATTAACTCTTTTTATATAGTTAAACTCTGGCCTGCTTGAAAAATTTTCCTTCAAATTTATACCAAAAACATAAGCTAGGATTGAAATCTATAAGGATAGTTTTCCATTGATTTTACTCTCCTACCAAATATATCAACTCTTATTTTTCTTATTGCTTTTAATTGTGAAAATAAATCGAATATAATATTAAATAATAATCTCAACTAAAAAATCTAAATTATTACTATAATTTATACTATTCTTATATATATATATATATATATATATAGAACAAAAAGAAGCAACATCCAATAGAAACCTTAGCAGTTAACAGTCAGAATTATGAATCTCAAATTAACAAATCGGACACATAGCTTTAGTAGAAATGAAAAACTTGGATTAGGAGACAGAAATGGAAATGGCAAATTAATACTATGTTAAAGAATGATAGATTAGATAGTGATCCTGTTCGTCTGACCAGCACCGATTGGCATGATTGGCATGATCTTTTTCATAAAGTGGAAAATCCAATGCCTTGCTGATGAACTTTTTTGAAGCTTTACTTACCTGAGAGCAGATCCACTTCAACCCCGTTAATCATGAAAAAGAATGGACTTCCATGCATCGAGCTCTGCAAATATGCTAAAAGGCTCCCCCACTTCAAAGCAAAACACCTTCCACAGCCACTTCCCATTACTTCTTTACTAGGTTCGAAATTCAACCACTAGCTAGTCAATGAAAATTCTGCCCGCCCACCCACCCCCCGAAGCCACTTCCTCTTACTAGGTTCGAAATTCAACCACTAGCTGGTCAATGAAAACTCTGCCTTGGTTGGACTCGGAGGGATGTCTTCTGTATGATAATGTGATGAATGTTATTTTTTTAAAATATTTTTAATATTATTATATTAAAATCATTGAAAAAAACTTAAAATACATTAAATTAATTTAATGTTTTTCCAAACAAAAAAAACACTATTTGAAGACACTTTTAAAAAACGGCTAAATCACAAAAAGAAATACACTTAAAAATACATATAGTTTTACTCTACAAATCTTGAATCTCAAATTCAAACGTACAACTTTCTCCCAATTGCTATGAAATAGTTAGGGATAGAATCAATGAAGCACTAATTCATTTGGAACAGAAGTTTTTCCCCATGATTTGGAAACTGTAGAAAAAGAAAAAAGGATTTACTAGGTGATTTCTTTTCATCCCTTCTTTTTTGCAATAGTAACCTGGGGTATTGGACATCTCCCACCCCAAAAAAAAGTCACCCCCACAGTTGCACCCATCTTATGTGATCTCTGAAAAAGAACAAAAGTCATACAGATTAAGGATAAAAGTCGACACTCGAAGTTGCAGAGAGCAGGGAACAAAGCTCATGAACTTTTACCGAAGGTTGGACTTAGCCATTAAACTAAAGAATGAAAAAGAAACTTCTGTTTCCCACGTCTAACTTTTGGATATCATACATGCCGCGGCCGGTTTTTTACTCCTACACCATGAAATTTTCATGAAATCATGCCTAATTTCTTCAATGTCTTTTAATTTTAGCATGGATAAGTTTCTTTATACTTAAAGTGGTCCAAATTTTTTTATCTAATTTTAACACTTAAAAAACAAAAAAGAACTTGGAAGTGATAATTTAGATGTCATTGAGCGAGTACAATATAACAGCTATGAATTCTAAATATATTATTCTATTTTATTTTTTAATTAAATTTAATTAATATCACAAAGTAACATGAAAATATACAAACTTGAAGTACAAAAAATTTTAAAGTGTTAAAAATAATACAAAAACTAATTTTAAAATGTCATTTAAGCTTAAATTTTGACAGTAACTAAACCCATAGCCCAACATATACAGAGTCATGTATTGAATGCCTTTGATCTCCCTCCCCTCTTCTGATTAGCCCCATTCTGTTACCCCCTTTCTTTCAGAATCAATATTCTATCCTTGGAATAAAGCAAGTTCATCTCATTTGTTCTATCACCAATTCGGTGTACAGATTGATATGATTTATGGGTCCATTTTCTCTTATAACACTAGATGACAATTTGTTAGGTGTTTGTTGTTGACCGCCTTGTTCCCGTCAGTCAGGGAAATTTCCATTTAAATTCTTGCCAGGCTTAATCTTGGAAAGATCCCCTTTACTTCAAGGTCTATAACAGGGAATGCTTTTTTTATCTCCAAGCTTTTGAAATGGGCTATCAAACATTGAACAAGACGAGCATTTACCAGTCGGTGACTGCTGTTTTTCCACGACTCATTAACTTGGTGAACATCTTGGGGAACGTAAAAGACGACTCCGCCATGTACCATGGGTGAAAAAATTACCCGCAAGTGAAAGTGAATGTTCATGCTATGCCTGTCTCACTGTTGAGTGTTAGTGTGTGTTTAGACATGTACCCTTTTCTTCTTCTTCTTCTTCTTCTTCTTTTATAGAAATCGTTTTCAGTTTTTTCATGAATCCCGATTTAGCCTGTGATCGATCTTATTGTTAGCTTTTTGCGCTTCAAATCATGGGAAATGTCTATTACGAGAAACTCAAGCTTCCTAGCCCAGGATCCAAACCCGAGAATTAGCTCAGTTTTCATTTGTTCCTTGAATTCCTTAACCTATGATCCATCTAATTGTCAGATTTTTTCGATTCAAACTAAAAGAAATACATTATGTGAGAAACTCAAGTCTCCGGTGATTGATCAAAAAGATAAATATGAAACGAGATCAAATCGAGTTTTAATACATGTTTATTTTATATAGATGAACAAGAGATATGTTCATAAGAATTTTATTTTATGGTAAAAAATTTCAAAACAAGTATATTTTTGAATTTAATAATAATGCCAGAAAATTTCTTGAAACTTAAACTTTTTTTTCTCCTTTAAAAATTTATTTGGTCGCCCACGATATATAGCACAAACATTCAAATTAGCACATGTATAAATCAAAAACAAATATCTAGAAAATAGATTGAAAAATGACCTAAAATTTAAAATATAGAGATAAACTATAATAATTAAACGAGCAGAAATACAAGCACAAGCTGGAATAGCTCTCCCTGTATATTTTCTTTAACAACATAAATATGGTCTGATTAATTCCAAAAGAGAGTTACAGCATCATCGTTTTGTATGAAAGTTTTTGAATGACTTAAATATGTACATACAACATCATAGGAAATTGAACCTACCGACTTCTAACCCTTTCATCGTTGGATCAAGCACAAGACCATGGCTTGCCAACGAACATTTATGTCTTCCTTTTGAGAGTTGTTTGTCAATGGACCTCAGCTTACTTACCAACGGTCAAAATATTTAAAGCATAGCTAGCTAGGTGATTAACATTTATTCCGGGTGGCAGGGTTACTATTCTTAAATTTGGACCGTCCCAATGATTCAATCATGGCCCTGACATTAACTCAGTAGGACAACTGGTATGTAGTATCCTGTACCTCAAATAAGAGAGGTTAGATGGGAACAAAGTCAATGTCGTCAGCCTGTAACTTCGACGTAGGGATCCTGCTCCATCATCTTCTGCGATGCATTTTTCAAACTTTTGAATTGTAAGAATTAATTGCTATGGTTGGGGTAGATTCGGAGCAATAAATAGTGAATAGTGGGCGGTGTGGGAGTATGTTGTCGCAATAAATTCTCACACACATGTGATGATTACCTGTGAGAGTTTGCTGATGTAAATTAAGGTTAATGGGTTGCTGGTGAAAGAAACCTTGCTTAGTATTTAACTATGATCAGAAGCCACCATTCGGCACAAAAACAGCCACAGGTTTTAGGTGCAAGGGCTGTGGGAGTGATGAGAGCGACGTATCGATCGACAGAAGGGAAGATTTTCATCTCCCTCTCCTGAGTGGCATTGCATTTATCTTTAACTCTCGTCATTTTCTATCGTTTGTAAATCTCCTTTTACCTCCTCGTGGTACTGGTTGAGGTGACAGGTGAATTTATCCTGCTGTTGTTACTTGGATTCAAATTAGTGGAAGAAATTAACTGTGAGGATATACAGGAATAAGGGATGTGGATTTTGGATGATGAGTTACGGATCTGACTAGATGAAAAAAAAAAAAAAAAACTTGGTCTCGATGCATAAAAGTTATAAGAAAATAAATAAAAATCGAATTTTTAGTGTAATTACTCGGAAACTAGAATTGAAACGGTTGATTTTTTTTTATATAAAATAGTCTGATTAGCGCTTGAGATATTATTATAGGATAAAAGATAGGAAAATAATCATGATTTATAGAGCTCGAATGAAATAGTTCAAACCTAAAACTAGAAAAATAGCAGACAAACTTTTGAGTGAAAAAGTAGTGATTAATAATATAAAAAAAATTGAAATGGTTCGATATATGGAGAAAGGACTGTAAGAGAGAAAAGTAGTGTGTAAGTAATGCTATAATTACAGAAGATTGACCTATGTTTACCTTTAATCGAATTCTTAACTCGCCTTATAATAGGTCAAAAGGGTGTGTTTGAATTTTGAAGAAAATCATTTCTTGAACAGGAGCGGAATGTTACCTAGGATTCCTCACTGATCATTACATTAGTGCTGTAATAGTAGGACCCAATCCATGGATGTGGAGGTAGGTTGGCTAATGGCTCTCTGGTCTTTACAAGAAGGTCCATCACTCTTCTTGGTGGATCACTTGTACCTTTCTTCAAGACAATAACATCCACGATGCCATTGTTATTATACATTGTTTGGATCAATCTCGAGCTGGATGGATTAATTTTTTTTAAAAAAATAAAAATCAGAATGATGTTATTTTAATTAAAAAACAATAAATTTCTTAAAATATCAAACTATTTACGAGTCAATTCAACTTTTTTACTGTATTATATTAGGTTAACCTTTCTTGTTCATTGTAAAATATGATGTGAGTCAAGTCCTGGATCCAATAATGTTTAGTAACTAGGCCAATAGAAAACATTTTTGGCTTCTCTTGAATTGGATTTTGACCGAAAAAAGCATTAAATTTTGTTTGGTTTAGAAATAAATATTTCAAAATCACAAAGAAAATCATGGAGTTTTTTTTTTTTTTCAGTGATTGATGAGTATTATTAATGAAAGATAGTCACTTAGTGGGTGGTTAAGAAAGAACAACAAAGGGAGTTCAAAGTAAAACAATAGCTAGCTTTCGAGAAGGAAAGGTAGAAAATTACAACAGTTATTCATCTATCTAAAGAGTTTAGCGACCATGATCTTAGTTGAACCATTTGTGAATTTCGTCGACACTTCCTAGCAGATCGTTGCCCGTGTAACCATAATTTCCGTCCCACCTCTTTAACCAAGTTAACAGTTGGTGAGGAGCTAAAGGAAAGCATGATTTCTAGTCCAAGTAATTGAGTATGTAAATACATTTTTATAAGAATACTTGTATCCCACAGGATCTTACATGAATAATTGAGTATGGAAATCAATAAACATTATTCATACTAAGAATTTAATCATGAGTGGTGTAACTCAACTAGTCGGATCTTATATTTATTCTCTAAAAATTATTAGTTCAAGTCTCATAAATTTTACGGTTATTAAAGACTTATATGATCGTTAATTTCAGGGTCCATAAAATTAGTTAATGTATATATAAATTGATCTGAACATCCATTTTAACTATAAAAAAAATTCAAACGGTCTCACTCGACTTCATTATGCGTATAAGACGAGTCAAGGAATTTTTCCCATTTCCACCAGGACATAATTAACACTTGATGTTTAAGAGACTAGGGTTAAGTATAGCAATTAGTCAGGCACCAAAGTCACATTACTACTCGATGATCCAACAAGAAGAACATAATCTCACACGTCATTGCAACCTAAAATTCTAATTGCTGACTCAAATCACCACATAAATCATCTTGTAAAACAAAGCACGATGTGCAGGTGCCGTTAATTTGCATTTGCCCAGGGACTGTGCCACAGTACTGATCACTTTTGTCCCACAAGTCACTGAGATGATCGTTCTCACTTATTAGCTCATTTCGAGTTTGTTTTTATCTGCATTCCAACCTGTACTGGTGTGTTTGGGATTAAAAAGATTTATTAAATTAATTTTTTTTAGTGTTTGATGATGATTTTGACTTACTGATATTAAAAAAATTATTTTAATATATTTTTTTTAAAATATTTTTAAAAAATATGTTGCATCACAATAATAAATGTTTATTTAGTGTTTTAAAATAAAAAAAATGATAAAAACATGTTGAGTTTAGAAGACAAAAATTAAAATATAAAATTCATTTATTTTTAGAATAATTTTAAAGATTGTCATTTTAAAATAAAAGGTACATGCCAGTACGCTCCTTTTTCCAATTTATTTATTTGTGGAGACAGTAATTAAATACTTATTTTTTAATAAAATATATGATGCTTTTACAAAAACACTTTTTAATTAAAATATATTAAAATAATATCGTTTTAAATATTTTTTTATATAGTAAATCAAAACTATTAAAAAATAATTAAAAAAACATTAATTTAATATTTTCTTAAACTTAACCGCATTTAACAATTAAACAAGTGGAATCTTAATATCTTAAGAGAAAATGCAACAATCCTGGTGCCAAGTACCATTTATATGGTTTGTCAGGCAATAAAAACCCTTTAGAAATCTAACGGCTCTTGATAATTCTCTGTGCCCTATAATAACCAGAATCCAATGGGTAGTGATCTCAACGGTTATGATGAACGATGACAAATGGACCCTAGAAACCATACTTTTCTAACATGCCTCACAAGAATGGGACGGTAGCATCTAAGTAAAGTTGAAGTAAAAACTTAAAACTTAAAACCAGAGAGAGACCACCCTCTCAAAAACAAAGAAAAGCTGCCTTTTAAACTGAAACTGATCTTGCTAGCTCTTGTTTTGTCATTATTTGAGGTCATCCCTCGTCACCAAACCAGAGACCAACTTCCCTTCTACTTACTTTCCTTCCTGCGATGTGTCTGGGAGTGTTTTTTTTTTTAATTGTTTTTAGTTTGAGAAAATATTAAATTAGTATTTTTTAATAATTTTAATACATTAATATTTTTTTAATACATTAAAAAAAAATATACACACTTATCCATTAGCCAAAGACCGAACTCCCTTCTCTCTTCAGTTTCTGAGAGGGGGAGAGAGAGAGGGGGGGTGGGGGGGTGCGTGTGCTTGGCGTCAGAAACGAGGGTAAGAGGTGAGGGAACGAAAGAAAAGAACTGAAGGTAAGGAAGGAATAACTATGATGATTCTTTGATCCTTCTATATATACCTATGCCTTGCAGCCCTATAATTCATAGCACAGAGAGAGTATGGAGTGAACCATCTTATCTGATTATTATTACTATAGATATTATTTGTATCTCTTGTCTTGTTGAGTGTTAAATCACCTCTTCTTCTCCCCTACTGCCCTTTTCAATTAATTACACCCATAACCACCCACCTCTCCCTCCCTTTCTCTCTCTTATTTACTGTGCTATGCCTTCCTTTCATCTTAAATAGAACCCATCTGCTCCTCCTGCCCCCATGTGTAGTCTCCAAAGATTGTTGCTGCTCTCTAGCTGTCTATCTGTCTGTCTTCTTCGTATGTGTTTGTGCCTTCCAGTGGTGAATACTAGGACTGCTAGCTAGCTTTCATGTGGGTTTAGCAAAGGGTTTCTTACAGAGTTTATTGGCATTCTGTCCACCTCCCATCTGTAGAAACTACAAGTTGTTCTACTTTCTGGAGGTGGGCATACTGCCAACTGAGCTCTGTTGGTCTCTCTTTGTAAAACCCTCGTGATTAGTCTCTCATCATCTTTTCGCTCAATCTCTTGCAAGAAAAGAGGAACAAAGGTAAAGAATCTGCATGCGCTATGATTATCTCTAGCATCTTCCTCTCTCCCTTCTATTTTTTTTTGGTAAGCTTCTCTTGTCTTTCTGATTATAATGATCATGCACTGGCAGCTTCTGGTCCTTACTCGGTATCCATGTGATGACTCCAACCTTACTATCTATTTTTCACCAAGAAAACAGAAAATAGAAGAGAAAATCAATTCGACCTGCTTTCATCGTCGGTGCTTTGCCATGGAGGTGTTGAGAGACATCATTCACAAAATTCTGATTTCCATTTAGGAGATCTTAGCATATGTGACTTCATGGGTTTCTGGGTTATATTTACGAGTAAATTTCATAATCTAACAGCGCATAGAGCATCTGCTTTCTTCATCTCATCATCTAGGGTTTTATTTCTCTCTTATTTTCCCTTTGAATCTAACTCACCCAGGGTTCGAGATTACTGTTCAAGATTCAAAAGTATGAAGGTTTGGCGATGCATCTTGCATGGAATTAAAATGAGGGATCAAGTGATCATACCGATTGTTCACCAGGGCTAGTTCAACTTCACGACAGGATCCATTGAAGGTCCTAATTTGGTACAAAACCTTTTTGTAACCATCTTCTTTCTGCTTTATTATGTACATGATTAATCATGTTGAGTATCTTGTTGGAGATTTCTTTGTTCGTGGCTTCATGCACGACTACCACACACTCTTTTTTCGTGTCAATGTCAGATATTCATTAATATTTAATTTGGCAGGGCATGTCTTTCATTAGGGCATACCCAATACTCCATTTCTAGGGTATACTCTCGAGCCCGTATGCTAGGGCTCATGATAGAAAAACTGACACTCTTTTTGTTGATGTAAAAGCAAAGTTCCTCCACACACTGAAGTGAGGCGTGATTGTCACCTCCAATAATTTGTGTTTTTGTAGATTGGCCATCAGGCGCCGGGAAATGTTTCGATGAAAATTTTGTAGGGGGGTTACGTGACCCGGTGGCTCCACTCAAAAGTTTCACTTTCATGTGTGAAAGTCAAGCTTTTGGGCTTTTAAACTCATCCTGCTCATAGAGTTTTGTCTTGTGATTTTGATTCTTCTGCCCCCCTGGGGTCAAATGTGTTTTGAATATAATCATGCTACGATACTCAACAAAATGGTAAAATGAGAGCTGAGATGGTGATAAGAATTATTCATTCCTTTGGGGACCATAAAATGGTCGAGCAATGGCAGCAATGCCTTCTTTCAGTTCACAAAAATAGGAGGGGGTCAGGGATCATCTGCATTAGGCAAGCTGAACAAGTTATCTATTACAGTGCAATTCGAGATTTACTATATTTGTGAATCAAACGCTTCATCATGTAACCATATTTTATCCAAGAACAGAGGACAGAATTGATTTCAAAACAACTGTCAAGTAATTCCGTGATTGATGAGCCAACAGAAAGGGGAATTTTAAGTAGCTGTAGAAATTCATCCATGACCTCCAAATCGCGGTTAAAAAAAAATTAAGGTGGTGAAGAAACAGGATGGAGAAGAACAGGGGCAAAAGTGAAAACAAAACTGAAACTTGACAAGGTAACTAGATAATTTTACGTTGAGGGGGTAAATTGACGTATCCTAAACTTTAGGGAGGTGTTTTGTAGTTTACCAAATCCAACCATTCCCGGTTTCGTCCCTGACACCCCCCGCTTAACCGCATTCTCGGTCTCCCAATTTTGTCACGAATTGTAGCAATTAGCAAGTTAATGCAGCATTGTCTTGGAAATGCAAGAGACAATTCTACATGCTGCCAGCAGTAAAAAGTTCTTTGTGCCTTGTTTTAGTAATGGAAATTTTCTAGCTCAAAGATTGAGATGGGCAAATTTGTGGTAATGTCTGAACATCAACCAACAGATACGCCCTTGATTCCATACAAGTCACTGAGAAAAAAACTTTTAAATATTCCCAGGGTACTGGAACACCAACCCCAAGAGATAGGCCGAAGGTCGCAGGCCGATCTGCCATTATATCCAACTCCCTAGATTACTTTCTAATTCTTTAGCCCAAGGCCCACTTATAGCTTCAATCCATGGATTCGATTTCTTGCACGGAAACATTTCTTTAGCGTTCTGGATAACCTGAAATAGAAGGTCCTCTTTGAACCCAAACATGGGTTTCTTACAAGCTCAGATGAGCCACCCTGTTACCTTGAAAGTTTGAGAAGCCCAAAATCCCATATCTGCAGTTGCAGTCTAGTCCTAGATAAAAAGACACTCAAAAGTCTAGCTATTCAACCTGCACAACCCGTAAGGAAACCAACAAATGAAACCAGAGCTCGGTTTGCATCCATAATTAGCTATGCCTATGCTGTATCTCTGAAGAAGGAAATATACATATTGTTGATAAATCTGTGCCACTGCCTTCACTACCTACGACCAGCTTTCAGCTGCACCTTGTGGATCAAGCTATCTAAACTAGATTCATAATTAGCAGTGCTGGATTCTCATATTCTTTCCTCCAGATCAAAATGTTAGTTTTTCTAGCGTCTGATCTAGTGAGTCCCTTAAATTGCTCTTCTTCAAGGAATGGTGTTTCCTTCCATTAGGAATCCTAATTACTTCACCGGAGGAGCCAGCAGTTGGCATTGAAGATGAGGAACTGTGTTGCAATGAAACATGGCTGGATGATATCGACTTTTGTTTAGATGGTCTACTACTAAACTTTCCCTGAACACAAGGAGATACTGACTCTGCGGTTGCACGTTGCTTGGTAGCATCATCCACATATAGAAGATCATCAATTCTTGCCATTATGTTGAAGGCCAAGCTTTCCATCACCCTAGAATAGCTCTCAATAATAGCATACCCTACATCCTGTAGTAGAGAAACAATTTATTTCACTCATGTTCGTACAAATAGTTGTGCGATGAAAATGGAAACGAACCATTGACAAACAGGAGCAAAAGGGCTACAATGCATTGATAATAATGTGCAGGCAATACCTTGTTATATTGGATCTTGTTTGCGTCCAAAGCAGTCTGTGGGAGGCCAGGAAAACGTAGCCTTAAGTTATGTATGAGAATTTCAGCTCGTTTTGCTAGAAGTTTCCTTTTTTGTGCTTCACCAACAAAGCCTTTCACCTTGCCGCCCCATGATGACCTCCCATCCCTTGCACGACCCAAGTACCTATTCAGGTATTTTTCACTCCAGAAATGTGAGGCAGCTTCTATCCGGTTCGCTATTTCCAAAGTGGTGTATTCTGATGACACATCCAAGTAATCCAGAAGGTAATCTGGGGAAAAGTGTTTGGCAGTTACGTAGCGATACATGATTCTTCCCAAGCAAGCTTTTCCACTCTGTAAAACAGAAAAGGCCACGAAAACCAAAATTAACAACATTTTGGTGTTTGAAGATGTGGTTTGTTTGTTTCAAAGTGTTTTTATTTGGAAATACATTAAAATAATATATTTTTTTATTTTTTAAAAATTATTTTTGATATTAACACATTAAAATAATCTTAATCCATGAAAAAAAAATTAAAATAAAGAAAAAAATAAAAAAAAATTCAATTTTTTTCAAAATTATTTTTTAGACAATAAAAACAAAGGCAAAGACATTGCATAAGCAACAGCATTCTGCCTTTTGTGGAAGCTAATCTATTTGGAATTCCAATTGATGGTTCAGAGAAGAAGATGAAGCATATGTCATTCACATAACAACAATGCCAGCTTGTAAATTAAAGAAAGATGATGCCCAGAGGATGAAAAACAAAATGAAGGAATGTCATTACCCTCTCCTCTTTAAATAATATGAGCACATCAGCAATATTTTTCACATATGGAACAGCATATAAACCAGATACATAGCCTCAGACCAAATTGTTCAGCAGGCGGGAAAGGAAATTATTCGGCATGGATGAGGTGGCAACTAAAGATCCAGAAGTAAAACTAATACAATAACTTTGACCATGCAGTATCCGTTCACATGCACAACTGATTCATCCAGCACAAATGGAATTCAATAGAGCAGGGTTCCTATACCTTGGGCAAGTTCTCAAAATAAGTATCAGGAATTTCCATCTCAGCTAACACGCTACTGTTAATTGCCATGGCAGCCTTAAGGATCTGGCTTGTGCATTCCCTACACCGCTGCAGCCTCTTTGTCAACTCTTCCGACAAACCATTCTGTGGAACTTTAGGAAAAGGAAGCCACCATTTTCCTTCCTGTCTGATTGGCGGTCTTCTCAAAGAGGAAGGCACGGGAAACTCCTCAATAACATCATCACCAGCAACTACAATCCCACGATCAACATAGTAAAATTCAGGTTCAGAAAACAAGTCGAGAATGCTAATCAGCATAGCATCAAGCTTCTTTAGTGCTGGAAGGTTCACGTATAAATCCGAACGTGGCTGAGCCACCATAACCTCATAAGTCCCTCCACCAGGAAATTCTTGCATTGACGGAACAAGCTCTACTATGGAATCACTTACGCATAAAAGCCATTCCATCTCTCTTTTCCACATTGCCTTTTTCTGCGGCGCTAATGGCTCTAATTTCCATAGCTCCCCAAACACAGACGCTGTCAAATATGTTCATACCTCTAATTAATTACAACAAATGTAAAAAATAAAAATAAAAAATGAAATTCTACCCTTCTTTCACTAACCAGAAAGATTTGTGATGGCATTGGAGATGGCGGCAGCGGTGCAAGTTCCCTGTCCTCCACCTGACATGTCTTCTCCAAGCAGCAGCTTAGCAAAACGCTCCCTCATCAGTTCGATTTCTGCAATGGCAAAAAAAATAAAATCAAATCAAACTTCCGCTCTCTGCTGATAGTAACGGATCGGTCAAACTAAAATTAGCAAGTTGCATCCAGCAATACCGTTACGGTAAAAAAGTCTCACCAAAAAAACCGTTAAAAAATCTCAAAAATAGGTAAAAATAACAGAAAATTCTAAATGTAAGCAGGAAGGACTAATGGACTAACCGGACAAGTCACTCTCCGGTTTCTCTTCCTTCTCCTCCGGAATAGCAACGTATCTTCCACCAGAAACCGGGAGCGTCACCGGAAGAGGCGCAGAATACGCGGAATTGCCGGCGAAATCAGGAGTCGAAGAAGTGAAAGAAGTGGAAGCGCCACCTTGGACATCGTAACGGCGGCATGAGAAGCTACTACTAGAAGTATCACTCTCCGATCCGCTAACATCCGCACTTGAACAGTAACTGTCGAGCTCGAACCTCTCGCTAACTTGATCTATCCAATCCTCTGATGAAACATCCCCCATTGATCAGGAACAGAGAGATTACTAGAACAGCAAATCAGGACCGTACATTTCCTCCGGTGAGACAAGATAACTGGACTAGATTGAGGAAAATAAAGTGAGAAGAGACTGAAGAAGTGAAAAGCAAGTAAAGGTTTGTAGTCATGGCCAAGTCTTTGCTCTTTCTCTCTCTGCTTCTCGCCGTTGCCTTTGCTCACAGAGTCCCCACCAAAAAGGACAGAGGCGGTTTTCTCTTTCAATTATCATGGCGCGTGGAATATAATATAATATAATATAATGAGTTAGTTACAACTTAGTCCCTGGATTTAGCATCACGACATAACTAGTCCTTATGATTTTCGAAACTATGTATTCGATTCTTATTTTGAAAATATATTTATAACTTAATCAGTTTTGTACATTATAGGGATAATTACTTTATTTTGATAAACTATAAGAGCTAAATTATAATTTGATGGGTAATTGGGCCAGCTTCAATTTATTTAGGCGAGGACTTTAGGTCCAGCTATAGATGATGGTATTATTTTTTCACCTACTGAAATAATTATTTTATTATTTTTGGTCCGGTATTCATTACATTAAATGTGTTAGTATTATGGTGGAAAGGGTGTGAAATGATTATGGTTTCATTCATTACGCTGTAGATGCTAGTATTCTTTTTTATTATCGTCGAACGGATCTGAAATGTATGTCAAGATTTTTTCTTCTATAATTTCTTTTGGGTTAGATGGCTATTCCTTGAAGATGCTGTTTGGCACAGCGGATGTAGGTGTGCTGTCATTTTGTTAATTTTATTTTAAATTAATATTATTTTAATATATTTTTAAATAAAAAATATTTTAAAAAGTAATTTTTCTTGCCATTCTAAATACCCCTAAAAATGATGACAAGGTAGCTAGGTTGGCGAAATTTATATATATTTTTTATTATATATTAATGGGTATATTTAGACCATTTTAAATATTAATCAAGATTAACTTTTTTGTTTTCCCTTATGATTTTAAAGATATGAACCTTGGGACAACCGAGCCAGATTTAATATCAGTGCTCATTATGTCAAACACGCCGACCACCAAAACCTTGAAATGCTGAGCTTTGTGATACACAAGTAAACTGCCAAACTAATTCTCAAATGATTTCGCCACAAAATCATCCGAGCTTTGTCTGTCAATAATAAAATTATGGGAATGATCAGATTTTAAATTTGTTTTTTTAGAGATTATTAGTTCGAGTTTTATAAATTAAAGGGTTACTGTAGATTTACATGATTATTAACTTCATGATCTATAAAATTAATCGAGATGTGCATAAATTAACTAGATATCTATTTTAATAATAATAATAATAATAATAAATATGATGTACAGTAATGATGTCAACAAATCCCCAATCCCAACTATGATTATAAGACATCTTCTGTGTTTTTTTATATAACTGTAATAATGTTCGGTTGTGACCAAATTTTGCAATTGGACAAAATTATTTGCTATTTGTCCTTTCCACTCAAACAACGGGATCGTCGAAGGTAGTTAAATGTTTTCCATCTTTCAAATGTTTTTTTTGTTGT
>Ga0325405_1002698_pt1 | contig 18284 bp, 16 predicted proteins | sample PopdelMetagenome_21_FD_205663 | JGI IMG/M metagenome (GOLD analysis project Ga0325405, IMG submission 205663) | Populus deltoides microbial communities from Bellville, Georgia, United States - Xylem-Control-R2 | ecosystem: Host-associated > Plants > Phyllosphere > Stem > Wood/Secondary xylem...
TATGGTGAGAATTTCTAAAGTTTCAGATATGCATTTTCATTTATAGTTTATATTAAGTATTGGTAATATATTTTCAGATTAATCTACCTTTTTAATTAAAAGATCAAAGTTTAATTGAAGAAAAAATCAATGGTGGAAAAAGACTTAAAATTTATTGTTTCAATTTTTCTCTTTTAAATGATCAATTACACCAAGTTTCTTGCAATAATAGAATTTACGAAGAGTATAATCTTACTTTTATAAAATTATATATTGTATATGCATATTTAGGTGCTTTCCTACACCCTTTTATTATTATGTTCATTCATTATCATGAAGTTCATTTGAATCTACATCTTCTTATGACCTTTGAGCTTACAAGTATTTATGTACATGTGTCTATAAATAGAAGCATTATTGAGAGAATATGAAACACACGTATAACTACAAATTCATATGAAATAAAAGTGTTCCCTCTTCATCCCTCTTAATCTCTATTGTTCTTTTATATATATACACTCTTTATTAATTATATTGTTTTATTATTATATGCTTCTTGATACATAGTTTTATAATACGTTATCAACATGAATTGCTCCTCGCTTTTATCTTGAAGCAGACAATCATATTGGGTAAGAAGTAAAAGCACATATTTCTCTTTGATTTCATCTTGTAGCAGATAATCATATTTGGTTTGTTGATAAGAAGTATAAGATATGTTTTTCTATTATTGTTGTATGTTCTACATTATGTTTTGAGATCAAATATATAGGATGAAACCTATGACAAAATCTTAAGATTTTTCTTAAATGTAATAGCGCCACGTACTAATCTTCATTTTATATTTATACTTTTATAAATATTTTCTATGTGTGTGTGTTTATACACACACACACACACACTACCAAGTTTCTAACAATATTAATATTTTTTTTATAAAGTAACAATGACAAACCTTGCCAAACTTGAGTTTGTGGCACTTGTTATCACGGGCAAGAATTATTTGTCATAGATTCTTGATACTGAAATTCACCTGGATGCCATAGGTCTTAGAGACACCATTAAAGATGATAATGAAGCATTTAGTCAAAACAAGGCAAAAACCATGATTTTCTTACGTCGTCATCTCCATGAGGAGTTGAAGATAGAGTATCTCACAATCAAAGATCCCCTTATTCTTTGGCAAAATTTGAAAGAAAGAAATGACCATTAAAAGACAGTTATTCTCCTAAAATCTTGTTATGATTCGATATATTTACGATTGCAGGATTTTAAATCAGTAAGTGAATATAATTCTGTAATGTTTAATATCAGTTCTAAATTGAAACTAGGTGGAGACAATATAACCAATGATGATATGTTAGAAAAAATATTATCTACTTTTCATGCATTAAATATGCTCCTGCAGCAGCAATATAGAGAAAAAGGTTTTAAGAAATATTCTGAATTAATTTCATGTCTCCTTGTGGCTGAATAAAATAATGAGCTTTTAATGAAAAATCATGAATCACAACCAACTGGTTTAGCTCCATTCCCTGACGTGAATGCTACGAGATATAATAATAATTATTATTATTATGGTTGTGGTCCTTATAGAGACCGGGAATGTGGTAATGGGAGAAGACGGTTTAATTACCGCAACTATAACAGTTGTAATTTATCAAATTCTTACAAACCTTTATAGAATAAGGAGAAACAAGAAATGGGGAAGAATATATATAATAGAGATACCAAAAAGGTAGAAAATGTCTGTTATTGATGTGGAATGAAAGGACATTGGTCTTGCACCTGTTGTTGACTAAACGTCTTATTGATTTATATCAGTCCTCATTGAAAGGAAAGGAGAAGTATATAGAAATAAATTTTTCTCACCCACATCAAGGTAATGATGATATTTATCCTTCGTATATGACACACCTTGATGTTGCGGATTTTTTTGAGCAAACTGATGAGAAAGTTAATATTTTTTGTTATGATAATAATTAGTTAATATAACAATGTTAGAATTTAAAATTATGCTTATCTTTTCAGTGTGTTTCCTTTATGCTAGTATATTTCAATGTATTTTGTTGTCTTCCTTTCATGTTAGTTTATTTAATGAAAAAGATTGTGTTATAATAATTATATCTTATTGTGAACTTATTATATATTTATTTATTTTCATGAAGAAAATATGGATTCATGTCATGCTATAAATAAGCCCAATATCAGTGGTGGCAATATATACTTAGCAAATAGTGCAACGACACATACCATTCTCAAGCATAAGCAATATTTTTCAAATATGAGAATGATGAAGGCAAAAGAGAATACAATATCACGTTCAATAGACTTGATTGAAGGCTCCGGAAGAGCTAATATAATGCTTCATAATAGAACAAGATTTATTATTGATAATGCTTTGTTCTCTACTAAATCAAGGAGAAATCTATGAAGTTTCAAAGATACATGACTTAATGAGTACCATATTGAGACTGCCAATGACAATAGTATAAAATATCTTCACATTGTATCAAATGTCTTCACTGAAAAACAAATATTAGAAAAATTACCCGTTTTATCTTCAGGTTTGTACTACACAAGTATTAGTACAATCAAAGTCAATAAAATAATAAACTAGAAGTTCAATGAACCAAATAATTTTATCATTTGGCATGATCAGTTGGGCCATCCTAGATCAATAATGATGTGAAGAATTATAGAGAATTTACATGGTCATCCATTGAAGAACCAAAAGATTATTCAATTCAAGGAATTCTCGTGTGTTGCTTGTTCTCAAAGCAAATTGATCATCATCACCAACTAAAGTTGGGGCTAAATCCCCAAGATTTCTAAAACATATTCAAGGTGATATTTGTGGGCTCATTCACCTACCATGTGGACCATTTAGATACTTTATAATTTTAATAGATGCATCTACAAGATGGTCACATGGTGTTTATTATCAACTCGTAACTTGATATTTGCGAGATTACTTGCTCAAATTATTAGATTATGAGCATAATTTTTAGATTATATAATCAAGACTATTCATCTAACAATGTTGGTGAATTCACATCTTAAGCATTTAATGATTATTGCATGTCACTTAGGATAAACATTGAACATCTTGTTGCCCATATTCATACTCAGAATGGTCTTGCCGAATCACTTATTAAATGCCTCCAGTTAATTGCAAGACCACTACTCATAAGAACAAAACTTCCTATCTCTGCTTGGGGGCACACTGTTTTACATGCAGCAACTCTTATACGCATTAGGCCAACAACGTATCATAAATTCTTCCAATTACAATTGGTTTTCGGTCATGAGCCAAATATTTTTTATCTAAGAATATTTGGTTGTGCGGTATATGTTCTAATTTATCCGCCACAATATACAAAGATGAGTCCTCAAAGGAGGTTGAGAATATATATTGGGTTTGAGTCCCCATCAATAATTAAACATCTTGAGCCCTTAACAGGTACTTCATTTACGACACGATTTGTCGATTGTCATTTTGATGAGACTATGTTTCCAGCATTAGGGGGAGAAATTAAACAACTGGATAAAGATATTACATGGAATGCATTGTCATTATTGAATTTTTATCCTCGTACAAAACAATGTGAACAAGAAGTTCAAAAGATACTTCGTTTGCAAGACATTATACATCAACTACCGAATGCATTCATTGACTCAAAAAGAGTAACCAAATCTTATATACCAACTGCATATTCTCCAACCCAGATTGAAGTCCCAGCAGGACAATCCACTTTAATTATAGCAAATGAGTCTATGACATGCCATAAGTGTGATAGACCAATTGGTTTAAAAGATAAAAAATTTTGAAAAAGAAAGGAGCAAATAATCAAATTAGCATTATTGAGAAAGAAATATTCATAAGAAGATAGACATAACTGATCATAAAACTCAAAAGAGGTTCAGATACCTGAAAACAGTAAAAATAAGGAGATCTTGATAAATTATATTTTTACAAATAAAAGATGGAACCAAAATGATATAATTATTGACAATATCTTTCATATAATATATCGCTTGATATCATTAATGAAAATAAGGATTTTGAGCCTAAATCTGTCGAAGAATATTAACGTAGAAATGACTAGCCAAAATAGAAAGAAGTAATCTAGACATACTTAAATTTACTTGCATAACGTGAAGTTTTTGGACCTGTAGTCAAGACACCTGACAGTGTAAAGCTAGTTGGATACAAATGGGTATTTGTGTGAAAACAAAAGAAAAAAAATGAAATCGTAATGACTTGTGGCATAAGGGTTTTTGCAAAAACATGACATTGATTATGATGAAACATATTCTCCTATAATAGATGCAATTACATTTCGATATCTCATTAACCAGACAACTTATGAAAGAACAAATATATGTCTGATGGATGTATTCACAACCTATTTATATGGGTCAATTGATAATGATGTTTATATGAAAATCCTTAAAGGATTTAAAATGCATGAAGCATATAATTTAAATTCCTAAAAAGTTTACTCAATCAAGTTACAAAGGTTCTTATATGGGTTAAAGCAATCATCATGTATGTGGTATAATCATCTTAGTGAATATTTATTGAGAGAAGGGTATAATAATGATCTTATATGCCCATGTGTTTTTATAAAGAAGTCAGATATGATTTTGTTATTATTGTTGTGTATGTTGATGATTTAAATATTATTGAAACTCATGAAGAGATACCAAAGATAGTAAATTATTTAAAGAAAGAGTTCAAGATGATAGATTTGGGAAAAACAAGATTTTATCTCGGCCTACAGATTGAGCATTTAGCAGATGAAATTCTCATTTATTAGTCAACTTACATAGAGAAGGTCTTTAAAAAGATTTTATATGGATAAAGCACACCCATTAAGTACACTAATGGTTGTTCGGTCACTTGATGTGAAAAAGAACCCTTTTAGACCTCATGAGGATAACTAAGAATTACTTGGTCCCAAAGTACCATACCTCAGTGTAATTGGTGTGCTAATGTATCTTGCTAATAATACGTGACTTGATATAACATTCTTTATGAACTTGCTAGAAAGATATAGTTCTTCTCCTACCTGGAGACATTGAAATGGAATTAAACACATTTTTCATTATCTACGAGGAAATATAGATATGAGCTTATTTTATTCAAATGATGCTAATTATAAATTTGTTGGGTATGCTGATGTTTTATCTAATCCACATAGAGGTCGATCTCAAACAGGTTATCTCTTTACGTGTGTTAAGTCTGCTATATCATGGAGATCTACAAATCAAACATTAGTTGCCACTTCATCTAATCATGTGGAAATACTTGCAACCTATGTAGCTAGTCGTGAGTGTGTGTGACTGAGATAAATGACTCAATATATTCGTGGAATATGTGGTTTATCCTCTAGCAGAGAAACTCTAACTATATTGTATAAAGACAATACTACATGCATAGCTCAATTAAAGGGAGGATACATCAAAGGAGATCGGACAAAGCACATCTCATCAAAATTCTTCTTCACAAGTGACCTTGAAAAGTGTGCTGACATTGATGTTAAACAAATTCGCTCAAAAGATAATCTAGCAGATTTATTCACTAAAGCATTACCAACTACAATATTTGAAGGATTACGGTGCAATATTGGAATGAAACAGCTTAAAAACTTGAGATGATATATTCATGAGGGGGAGTTAATACGCATTGCACTTTTTTTTTCTTGGTCTAGATTTTTTCCTATTGGGTTTTCCTGGCAAGGTTTTTAATGAGATATTTTTCAATGCGTAAGGCTATACAGTAAACATCCAAGGAGGAGTGTTATAAAATCATACATTGTATATGGATGTCTAGGTGCCTTCCTACACCCCTTCATTATTATATTCATTCATCATCATCAAATTCATTTAAAAATCTCCAGGTTTATTTGAATTTACATCTTTTTATGACCTATCTTCTTATGACCTTTGAGCTTAGTTGTTGAGAGAATATAAAACACACATATAACTACAAATTCATATGACATAAAAGTACTTCCTCCTCATCATCTAATCTCTATTGTTCTTATATATTTATTTACTCTTTATTAATTATATTGTTTTATTATTATATGCTTCTTGATACATACTTTTATTTTAATCATACATAGTCCAAATCTCTCTTATGACAAGTTGATCTTGTAACAATTGATCCAATATTTGCAACCCAAAATCTGCACTGATTTCTTCGAATTTACATATATTTTTGTATGCATTCCAATTTGTCTCGACCACTAGAGTTTCAGTCAGCTTGCAAGCTTCACCCCACGTGTTTGAGTTGTCAGGATCATGACAAACTTTCTTCCTAGGTTCTTCAGTTTTCTTGGAATTTCGATCATCGAATATCAAGTTTCCATCAGTACGGTTTGATAAGTGTTTGTGATTTTGATTGTCGAGCTGTGGGGATAAAGTCCTCCTCGAATTAGAATCTCCCGACTTTGCATCTTCCTCTGTTACTATATAAAACGAAACAGCATTTTTTAGAATTGATTACACACAATTCTTGAACGAAAAAATAATGGAAAATGAAACAAACTGTAATTGTGCCTAAAAGGATTGTATTTAACAGCTGAATCGAGGTGAGAAACCTGATGTAGTAATGATGAAATGATCAAAATCAATAACAGAAACAGGGCTGGGATCTTGCGAGCTGAACTCTGCTTCCTCCTTTTCAAATGCACAACCTCTTGTTTTCTTGTTTCTCTTCCTTACTTCTGCCCCAATATCAGAGACTTCCCTCTGATGCAACCAATTGGATCTCTTTCCATCTTCCAAGGAAACATCTTCACAGTCTTTTAGACTCGTGAATCTGCAATTATGCCATCATCACCAACTTCTTGAGCAGCGCTAGCTTCTGATATTCTGTTACTCAACCCTGCCTCGTTTAAAACTCTATCAAAACCATCTTGTTCATTTTTTCTTCACTTTCCCTCGTTTACTTCTTCTACTTTCTCTCCAATATTCTCAAAGCTAAGAACAAACAACTTATTTTCTACCTCAAGAAAAGTCGGCATCTCGCGAAACGACAGTGTGCTCTTAACCCATCTATTCTCCATCTCTTAGAAATGAAATAATTTCTTGAGAAATGGCACTAATTCAACAAAATTAAATAAATTAATGCGTATAAAAAAGGTAATAGTAACAGGGAAGAAAGCAAAGGGTGTTGAGTTAATAGGTGTTTCAATTGAAGTTATATTTTCTGTTTTGAATAATCCTTGTTGAATAGGGAAGTTGTTTGTTATTTGACTCTTTCTTCTGTTAATTACCACGTCTTAGTTAGCTTAGACGTGGGCTGCATGGTTGCTTAATATTAGGACTGTAAAGGCTATTTAATAGCCAAAGCTTGTTTCATTCAAAAATCCAGTCATTCCCAGATCAAGTGAGCTTTATTATTGCTTGAAGTCTTTAATTCACAACAATCTGGTATCAGAACTCCCACTGGGCCTGAGAGAGAAAAAGTAGCAGACTTTGAGTGACTTGTAAAAAAAGAGAGAGACATGTTGAGTGAAGAAAAAGGGATTTTTGTGCAGCCTTCAATTCCCCGTTTCGATGGTCATTATGACCATTGGAGCATGTTGATGGAGAATCTTCTGAGATCCAAAGAGTATTGGAGCTTAATGGAGACTGGTTATGCAGAACCAGAAGATGGAGTAACCGTGACAGAGGCACAACAAAAGAGGCTCGATGAGTTGAAGGACTTGAAAGTAAAGAACTATTTATTCCAAGCTATTGATTGAACCATTTTGGAAATCATTCTTCAGAAGGACACTGCGAAGCAGATTTGGGACTCAATGAAGAAGAAGTACAAAGGAAATGTAAGAGTAAAGCGGTCAATTCTTCAAGCTCTTCGCAAAGAGTTTGAAACCTTAGAGATGAAGTCAGGTGAGAAAGTTTCGGTCTACTTCTCAAGAGTGATGTCTGTGGCTAATAAAATGAGGGTGCATGGTGAACGAATGGTAGATGTTACCATTATGGAGAAAATACTTCGATCCTTAACAGAAAAATTTAATTACATTGTTTGTTCTATTGAGGAGTAGAAGGATATTGACAGTTTATCCATTGATGAGTTGCAAAGCTCTCTAATTGTTCACGAGAAGAAGTTTCACAAGCATGATAGCGAAGAACAAGCCTTGAAAGTAACTCATGAGGAGAGATCAGGAGGACGAGGTCGTGGTCAAGGATCATTTAGAGGAAGAAGCAGAGGTAGAGGGTGTCAGTTCTTTGACAAGTCTGTTGTTGAATGTTACAAATGTCACAAGCTCGGACACTTTCAATATGAGTGTCCTAGCTGGGACAAAGAAGCTAATTGTGCTGAGCTTGATGAGAAAGTAGAAATGTTGGTAATGTCAGTTGTGGAGGAAAATGAAGTAGGAAGAGAAGACGTGTGGTTTCTGGATTCAGGATACAGCAATCACATGTGTGGAGATAAAACCTTGTTCAGTAATCTCAGTGAAAGTTTCAGGCAAATGTTGAAACTAGAAAATAACATGAAAATGTCAGTGATGGGAAAAGGGAATGTGAAGCTACAAGTAAGTGAATTTGTACATGTGATTATCGAAGTGTTCTATGTGCCAGATTGAGGAACAACTTGTTGAGTATTGGTTAGTTGCAAGAAAAAGGGTTAACTATCTTCTTTCAACATGGGAAGTGCCAGATTTACCATCCAGAAAAGGGGTTGATTATTCTAACTGAGATGTCAGCAAATAGAATGTTTTTTCTGTTAGCTAAATCTCCACTGGTAAAGGAAACTTGTTTCCATACAACCTCTCAGGGTTGGTCTCATTTGTGGCACTGTAGATATGGTCACCTGCGTTATAAAGGCCTCAGAACCCTTCAGTTCAAGAAAATGGTACATGGACTACCACAATTCACTGCTTCCACAACAATATGTCCACACTGCATGGTAGGAAAGCAGCATCGAAATCCTATTCCAAAGAAGAGTACTTGGAGAGCATCACAACAGCTTCAATTGATTCATGCAGACTTGTGTGGACCGATCACTCTTATATCAAATAGCACTAAAAGGTATTTAATATGTTTCATTGATGACTTTAGTCGAAAAATATGGGTCAATTTTTTGGATGAGAAGTCAGAAGCCTTCATCATTTTTAAATACTTCAAGAGCCTTGTTGAGAAAGAAACAGGAAGTTGCATCAAAAGCTTGCGTACAGATCGGGGAGGGGAGTTCACTTCACAAGAATTCAATCAGTTTTGTAAAGAGAATGGCATCAAAAGACAACTTACGGCTGCCTACACCCCACAACAAAACGGAGTGGCAGAAAGGAAGAACAGGACAATCATAAATATGGTGCGGAGTATGATTTTAGATAAGAAGATTCCAAAGAGTTTTTGGCCATAAGCTATAAATTGGACTGTCCATGTCCTGAATCGAAGTCCTACTCTAGCCGTGAAAAACATGACTCCAGAAGAGGCTTGGAGTGGAATCAAGCCTTCAGTTGAACACTTTCGGGTGTTTGGCTGTGTCTCACATGTCCATGTACCAGATATCAAAAGAACCAAATTGGAAGACAAGAGCTTCAATTGCGTACTGCTGGGGCTCAGTAAGGAATCCAAAGCCTATAGGCTTTATGATCCTATATCAAAAAGAATTGTGGTGAGCAAGGATGTCAAATTTGAAGAAGATAAGTGCTAGGATTGGGACAAAAGTTATGAAGAATTAATTATAGTTGATTTGGAATGTGGTGACAATGAAAGAGAAGCTGCCATAAGTGACAGTGAAGGGGATAATGATGCAGAAGAAGTGGAGATCGTTCCATCAAGTGCAGAAGAAGTGGAGATTGTTCCATCAAGCAATGTGAATGATATCAACTCATCTAGCTCAAATGAAAGAAGATCTAGAAGAAGGCCAGTCTGGATGGATGATTACGACAGTGGAGATAATTTTTCTGAAGAAGATGCAGCTAATATGGTACTGTTTATATTTGCTGATCCTGTGCATTTTGAAGAAGCAGTAAAGAGTGAGAGGTGGAAAGCAGCTATGGACTCTGAAATGAAAGCCATCGAGAAAAATAATACTTGGCTATTTACAGACTTACCTGTTGGAAAGAAAAAGATCGGTGTTAAATGGATCTACAAAACAAAGATAAAAGAAAATGGAGAGGTGGACAAACACAAGGCTCGACTGGTAGCAAAAGGTTATGTGCAATAACAAGGAATTGATTACAATGAGGTGTTTGCACCGGTTGCAAGAATGGATACAGTGAGGATGATTATAGTTTTGCAGCACAAAAAGGATGGACAATCTATCAACTCGATGTAAAATAAGCTTTTTTGCATGGAGAATTAAGTGAAGAAGTGTATGTGGAGCAGCCTAAAGGTTATATATAGCAAGATCATCCTCAGAAAGTCTAAAAGTTAAAGAAAGTCTTATATGGACTTAACAAGCTCCACGAGCTTGGATTAGTCGTATTAAGGCTCTTTTTTTTAATGAAGGTTTTGAAAGGTGCCATAGTGAACACACTTTGTTCACCAAGACAGGCAGAGAAGGTAAAATTCTAATTGTCAATTTATATGTTGATGATCTTATCTTTACCAGTAATGATGAATTGATGTTTCTTGAGTTTAAAAATTCAATGGTGCGTGAGTTTGATATGAAGGATTTGGGGAAGATGAAATATTTCCTTGGATTTGAGGTGTTACAAGGGCCAGATGGGATTCATATTAGTCAAAGGAAGTATGCGTTAGAAGTATTGAAAAGATTTGGAATATAGGATTGTAATTCAGTTCACAATCCTATTATTCCAGGTTTTAAGATTTTAAATGATGAAAGAGGAGTTCAGGTGGATGAGACATATTTCAAGCAAGTTGTGGGGAGCTTAATATATTTGACAGCAACTAGGCCTGATTTGATGTTCACAATAAGCCTTGTTAGTAGATACATGGGCAAGCCTACTAAATTACATTTGCAGGTTGTCAAAAGAGCTTTGAGGTATTTAAAAGGAACCATCAGCTATGGGATCTTCTACAAAAAGGGAGGGAGTGAAAGTCTAGTTGGTTATGCTGATAGTGATTATGCAAGTGACTTAGAAGATCGAAAGAGCACGTCAGGTTATGTATTTATGTTAGGTTCTAGAGTTGTTGCTTGGTCCTTAAAAAAGCAACCGATTGTTACTCTCTCGACAACTGAGGTAGAGTTTGTGGCTGCTGCTTCTTGCGCCACTCAATCTATTTGGATGAAAAGAATTTTGGAGAAGTTGAGTCAATCACAGAGTCAGTGTACAACTATATTTTGTGATAACAGCTCCACGATAAAGTTGTCAAGGAATCCTGTAATGCATGGGCACAACAAACACATTGATGTACGCTTCCATTTTCTACGTGATCTCACAAAAGAAGGCACAGTTGAGTTAATTTATTGTGGTACACAGGAGCAGCTGGCAAATGTAATGACCAAGGCACTCAAGCTTGATACTTTTCAGAAACTTCGTGATCAGTTGGGAGTTTGCCAAGTACCAGAAGTAAACTGATTAGTTTAAGGGAGGGAAATGTTGAGATAATAGGTGTTTCAGTTGAAGTTATATTTTCTGTTTTGAATAATCCTTGTTGAATAGGGAAGTTGTTTGTTATTTGACTCTTTCTTCTGTTGATTACCACGTCTTAGTTAGCTTAGACGTGGGCTGCATGGTTGCTTAATATTAGGACTGAAAAGGCTATTTAATAGCCAAAGCTTGTTTCATTCAAAAAACCAGTCATTCCCAGATCGAGTGAGCTTTATTATTGCTTGAAGTCTTTAATTCACAACAAAGGGATGCTTACACCTGAGGACCTTTAAAGACAAAAAAAAAAATTATTCAAGTAATTGTGTATAATTTCACTGTCTTCCCATAAAAGAATATATGTTAACCGATCTTTTACGTCTTATTATAATAATCAATTTCTTTCGTACGAATAATATATTAATAAGAAATATATGTAAATCATGATCAAGATATTATTTTGATTAAAATATGAATAAAGACATGAATGTTTTTTTTTTGCTAGTGTGTGTATATATATTATTTGTTCTTTTAATGTGTGTGTGTGTGTGTGTGTGTATATATTAACAATAATTAATTGAGGAGGGGAAATCACAATTCATTTGAATAATACTTTGTATTTTTTTTCAATTTCATCATTTAATATCAAATTTATTGAGTATCGAGTTTAATAATTTATTTCAGTTTGTTTCTATAAGGTTATCATTGTCTCATGACGCGAGTCATGAGTTTTGCAGGTTCACTTATTTAACTCGAGTTTTTTTGGGTTATTTTTTATAATCATTTTTTTTTCAATTTTATCCCTCACCATTTGAGTTGATTAATAATTAAACTTCATAATTTATTTCGGTCTCCTTTCTATGAAGTTATCCCGATCTCATAACTCGAGTCAAAGATTTGACGTGTTAAGCTTTCTATGAGGTCACTAGTATCAATATAATTCAGTATATATTGAGAAAGTCCAAACTATCGTGTTACACGATCTAAGCAATGCATCTTAACAATGTTAAAGCAGTGTAACGAGACTCGTGCTAACCAAAAGTCTGATTCATCATGGCATATAGGTGAAGCTAAAAATATCAAGTCTTTTGTATATGACATCCATATAATCTATAAGAACATATAAAAAGACTTATAATAGATTACAAGTCAAAACTAAATAATTGACGTTCAAATAATAAAAAATACAATACATTTGTAACCTCATACCTGTTGTGGTTGTTGTGCGTCCAGCTCATCTCAGTAGAACTCGAGGATATGGGTGAGATTTATCGTGAAATGTTTAGCTCCATACCATTTGACATGACAAACTATAATATTAGTACATTTTTCAATTTATATAATAACTTGTTGATTAAAATCAATTTTATTTTATTATTACCTAGAAACAATGGATAGTGGTCTTGACGTAACAGTGTCGAACATATTATTACCCTAACTCTTTGGACGTCCGATATGAATATGCTCTAATGACTAGAGCTATGTTAATCAACGTTAAAAACTTTAACTTAGTATTTGAAATGCCATTAATTCTAATAATTAAAGAATTTAGAATAATTATACCTAGAGAAATAATAGACACTCGATAATTTGTCTTCTATTTTTTAGACAAGCTTTACATAGTTACTGGTAGAGATATGTAAGCATGCCAACAATATTTGTTCTCTGTAATATACATGCTCGAGCATACACAACCAACTTGTTCTTTATCGCATCTGATGGGGGATTTTAAGATTTATGTCCAGCCATGTCAATTTGATGCAACCACCCCTATAAATATTGGATGGAGGCACTAGTCTTAATTGACAATCACATAAAGCATTTATGAAAATCAACCTTCCACGTCTTGTCACAAGGGTTCCATCTATCAGAAGACTAGTTAACATGGCAACATCCTATAATGTAGGTGTCATCTAACTAACACGTGGATGGAAGGTGTGTCTCACATTGCCATCGCTAAACCAAAACTACAATCAATTCATGGTCAAGATGTGTGCCACGCAACTGATTGATCTCATAAAAACTAGCCTCGATAACAAATAGATAAACATGCTCATGCAACTCTGTTAATATATGTTGTCGAGGTGTTGCAGGATCACCACCCTAAAAATCAAGCAGTTTAGTTATTTAAACAATTAAATTAGTTAAAACTTAGTTAATTAAAATAATTATTTTAAAAAGTTATTAATATAGAGATCTAGCCTCTCTGCATCAAATATTATCAGAACAATGTTGATCTTGCATACATAGAATTGACCTATCATCAAAACCTGTCTCTACTACTAGGCGGTCCTATCTACGGTACTTCAAGAAGCAGTAGAACCTCCTCTAGTTCAAACCATGACTCTCTTCATGCCCTGTAACAAAAAAAAATAATAGCCTTTGCAATACAATTGAACATTCATATAGTTGAGTTAAAAAATAATAATTGAAGTTTAAATAATTTAAAGCAAATACAAATAATTAACGTACATTGTATAGTTTTTGTTATGACCCTCTAGACTGCAGATGCCATATTTATTTAATAAGTACCCCTTTCTAGCATCCATATCATTACGTAAACGAGTGAATTATCTTCGACCCTTATCTATTTGGCTATCGAGTTGGACATCCTATATATATATATATCTATATATATATATATAGACCGGTAGATGCAGGCCACAACGACATATCTGGCAAGGGTTAAAAAACAAGAACTATATGCATATTTGTACAACAAGTTAGAGTAGAAATCATCAATAAATTGCACATAATCCATATTTTATATAGTGTAACATGCAATTAGGTGTGAACATGGTCAATGATACATTTTTCATTTGCCACAAGTACAAGTTACTTCATTGATGTTAACCGCCTCCCTCACTTCTCTTGTAACACCAAGTACTGGAGGTGTCTCAGACTGAAATAATCTCATTCCAAGATCAAATATAGATATCACGTGTGATCTAGAAGTTGTTGCACTCCAAGTAATTCAGCTAGGATCTTTAGAGGCCAAAGCATACCACGACTAAAAAACTCTTAAACCTTTTCTTTGCACTCTACAAAATATTTATTACACCTAAAAAAGATTATATGCACTATAGTTGATACAAGCAAGTCACAGATAATTTTTAAAATATTATTAAAAACCTCTGATAAATTCGAGGTTGTATTGTCATAACAACGACCACCAGAATCATATGACAATGACTATTTTTTAGGTTCAACTTCTAGCCGTGCTCTGATCGCATCATCAATCTCCATCAGATCCTTATATAAAATATCAAACTCTTATTTTGAATGATTTGTACACATCGTATACAATATATTTTTGAAGGCAATATTTTTGAACTTAGTGTTAAAGTTTGTTATAAAGTATTGTGAACAATATCGATGATATTCAATAAGTTAGAGAAAAATCATTGCTATGTAATTCTTAATAACCACATGTCTATCTGATATAATACATAACCGATATGACTGCCAATTATATATTGCCGAAGCAAATCTTCAAACCAACTTAAATTACTATTAGTCTTTTCATATCATAACACAACAGATAAACTCCATTATTTACATCATAAGCAATTGTAACAAGTAATTTTGCCTTATACTTACCATAAAGATGAGTGTTGTTAATACTAATTAGAGGACAATAATATTGAAACCCATTAATTGAAACATCAAATACCCAAAATGCTCTCCCAAATATTGCCTTATTTCAATCAACTATTTTATGATCTAAAGTGATAAATGTTCCTGAATTTGACTCTTTAAGTGTACCAAGCAACCTCTTCAATATTTTCTACTTAGCCATCCATGCCTTCCAATATAAGACGTCATGCTCGTAATCTCTCTCTATAGTACCTTGAATTGTTGCAACACTTGTACTTATATCCCTCGTTATAATTGTCAACATCAACTTAATAATAAGATTTGAGTCAATCTAATAATGGCGTTGCAAAATAAGAGAGTTTTAACATGTTTGTGACACTTTTAATTATGAAATTTTCCATGAATTAGACCTCTAATATCCCCCCCCAACAAATACCATATATATACTAGCTCTTAAACTCATTGCAACTGAACATAAATTTTAATTGAGCGATGGACTTTCTATTGCAATGAATTCTTTATGTATCACTGCTTAACTACAGTAACACATTCAGACTCTTCTCTAAATTTCTTCTAACCTCCAATTCATCAACTGATAAATCCAAATACCTATGACTATTAGCCAAGTCATTGCATCTGTATTGGTTATCCCCACTCATAACCTTAAATTTAGGAGTAGGAGGAGCCATGTATTGATCAACAAGCTCAACTAACTTAGCATACTTAGCAGGAGGAGCCATATATCTTTATCCTCAACCTCAACTCTATCAATATGATGGTCATCTTATTTGTAACCTGGTTCGGATTCACCATAGCAATATGAAGTAGATGTCATACCCAATTGAGGTTCCATATAAACAATTTCCTGTATCGAAATTTATTTCCTTGCATTATCATCTAACTTGGATAGATCAACAACTTGTGATGCATGTGTGGTTATCTAAGAGTTACTTGGAACTCATGTCATCTCCATACTAAGAGAGTTTCCTCATCTAGGTCTACTATTGAAATATATCTCTAGCATATTAATCTCATTAATCCTTGCAAACTCAAACATTGAATTCAAACTTCCATCACTACAAATTGGTACATCGACATAACGAGCTTAATTAGTCTTAGTTTGTAACATCCTCCAAGTAATTTCAATTTTTATTTCAAATAATTCCAGCCAAGTTGATCATATAATATTCTAGATAACTCGTTAATAGACATATCTAATGTAGCAATTAGAAACTCATGGCTTCCTTCATTATAAGTGATATCATTGTCGGTATTGACAATGCTACTACCATGAAAGCATAGTATTCCTAAATTATTAGACATTATATCAAACAACACAACAAAACACAAATCTAATTTATTAATATCTTGGGATTAATCAAATTGCATAATTTATCAATAAAACCATAATGGTAACATAATCGACTAAAACCTAAATTCTTCAAATTAATTTGCGAACACCTAATTCATCAAATTTTTCTATCATAACAAAATTATCAACCCAAACCATTTATTTCATAGCTAATTATCTTATTTTAACCTAAATAAACACTAACTCTAGCAAAAACAATTAATTCACAATCAACAGTAACCCAAAATCATTGAATATTTTACAAAATAACCTAATTATCAACTCAAACTATATCTAATTAACCTAATTATAAAATATATATGTAGTAGATGATTTTGGGATTTTAAATTTGAAAAGAGAGAACAACTAAAAAAATCAAATATTACTAAAAAAATGATTGATTTTGGGATTTTCAATTAGAAAAAAGACAATAACTAAAAAAATCCAAATATTACTAAAAAAATTATTTTCTATACCACCACCAGAATTCTTATATTTACCGAAGGAATTTTCTGTCGGTATTTGTACTATCATTCAATTGGTGATTAATTTACTGATAGGATCACAGACGGAAATGCTTCGTCGGTAATAAAAAAATATTATTACTGATGAATTTAGTAACGGGAAAAGCACGCTAAAAAATTATCCGCATCATTATGTCGGTATTCCCTCGGAAAGCTTGTCATATAACCAACAAAAATACCGTATGCAATTTCATCAGTGATTATTTAAAAATATATTTTTAAAAAAATTCATTTAAAAAAACTAGAAAATAATTAAATTAATATAAATCAACACTCCATAATACTCATAATTGAGTTGCTTGGAAAAAAAATGAAGAAAATCAACACAAATAAATTTGTAACAAATAAATAAATCAGCTAAAAATAATTTCATATGAAAAAAAATGAAGTTGCGATTGCTAAAAATTTAAAAATCCTATAAATAAATCAACTAAAAATTGATCTTATATGAAAATAAAATCCTACAACAACATTCATACAGTTATTAAGAATAGAAAAATTTAAAAATAAAATAAAATAACAAATATAATGCTAAAAAAACACAAAAAAATAAAGAAAAAAAATTCTTACCTTAATATAGTTGCGAGTGAAGTTGAGAAGAGAAAAAAAAATTATAAATTATGTTGATTAAAAAAAATTGAGAAGAGGAAAAAAAGATGAGAAGACATACCTGAGCGTGGAGGATAAGAGAAGGAGTTGAGGAGAGAAGAGAAGAGAAAGAAAGAAAGGGATGTTTAATAAAAAAATTCAGAAAACGTCAAATATGACCGACGACTTTTCAATCCATCAATGATTCCATCTATAATATTTAATTAAAAATTTTAATTTAATAAAAAAATTTCAGAAACATGCCAAATAACACTGACAACTTTTTAATCTGTCGGTGATTTCATCTATAAAGAACAATAATTAACAATGCAATTAAGAAGTGAACAGTTCCAGAGTTCTCTGAAAAATATTGACGGAATTATCGATAGTATTAATACTGTCGGTATAAATAACACATCATTGTATTTTTTGACTTTGTTTTAAATCCTTCTTTTTTCACTATGATTCCCTCTATATATATCAAGGGGATATTTTTGTCGGTATAATTTAATGCAATTTGCCAACATATCCCTAGAGAATTCAAGTAGTTCTTTCTTTTTCAGTACCAAACATATCCCTTTTCTTTAAAGGAAAAGGATTGCCTCGCGCATGTATAGATAAGAAGTCCGAATCATCTCTCTTTCTCCATGGCAGGGAAAAAAGGGAGAGGCTTTAGATCGTGTTCTTGTTCTGTATGTGCTTTGTAGTAAAGCTTCTCGAGCTTAA
>Ga0325405_1002699_pt1 | contig 18281 bp, 12 predicted proteins | sample PopdelMetagenome_21_FD_205663 | JGI IMG/M metagenome (GOLD analysis project Ga0325405, IMG submission 205663) | Populus deltoides microbial communities from Bellville, Georgia, United States - Xylem-Control-R2 | ecosystem: Host-associated > Plants > Phyllosphere > Stem > Wood/Secondary xylem...
ATGAACTTATGTTTCAATCTCCTAGTAAAATATTTACTACATGTGTGATCAATCTAATTAATATACACTCAATCTCCTTACCCAACAAATATGAATGCCAGATGGGTGAGATGTCATAAAATGCTAGCTTGTGAACCAAGCTTCAAACCACTAGCACAGGAAACAAGCCACCTGGGTCACGACAAAGCAGCCATCTTAGTATTCAAGTTGCAGCCAATGAGCGCAGAGGAGAATTCTCCCTAGAACTTGCTCATAAGCGGGACATATAAATCGACTTATGCTGTGTAAGTGAGTGTTGTAGTGTGTTCTTCTTTGTGTTTTCAAGATCCCTCCCTGTGCTGTGTGCATTAGAAAAGTGTGAGTGAGAGCTGTGTAATCCAAGTGTGAGAGAAAATTGAGTAAGCTGCTCTGTGCGAGCTTTTTGCAGGTGCTTTTTGTATTACAAATATAAAGTGTTAGTTTTTTTGTTGTGATTAAAGGCACAGAGCCAGAAATGTTTTTCTACCCTGGGCTACAAAGTAAATATATATTTTTCAAGATCAATTATTAACTCATATATATAAATTTATCAAGTTAATAATAAAATTTCAATCCAAATACATAACATAAAATATAAAAAAAAATAAAATTTAAAGTACATAAAATTAGAAAAAAAATATTACACTATTAAAGTTGTACTCTTTGATATTTTGTGAATTAAAATTTATCTATAATCGAATTCGAATCAATATCTTTAGCAAGTTCTTATTTAATATAAATAATTTAAAGTTGTTCTTAGGTTCTAAACCAGAGATAAGTGCAAGAAATTCTACTGTCCCATCACTGAATCTAAAATTTAATTCTTCCAACTGAAAATCTATTATTGAGTTAAATATATCATAATGATAATGTTGATAAACTGTCACTGATTCTTGTTGCTGACATGAACGATCTATAGCCTTTTTATACGAAGTATTCATATTTGGTATGTCAATCTCATATTATGTGCAAACGATTGCATATGTGCAAGGAGAAGATCAAATTCGATATCTCTCAAAGTTCAAAGCAATGCTTTAGTAGTTGATATAAGATCAATTGCATTTAAGATGTCAAGAGATTTCTGCTGCAAAACTCGACAAAGTAAATAAATAATCCCTATTATTTTACGCATAAAAAATAAGATGAGTATAAATTCAAAAAATTTCATCACGATCAAACAACCACTAGCTTCTCCACATATAGAGTTAGAAGATCCTTTTTGAGCTATACTTTCAAGCATAAATTGCATCATACATATCTATTAAGCTGCAAATAGAATCAAAATGAGAGCTCCACCGAATAGTTTCACTTCGATGTAAATTATCGATTTAATTAGCCCATCAACCAGTCTCACATTCTGCTGTAGCTAAAACTAGATCCAACTTACAAAGGCATGCAAATTTAATTGTCTCACGACCAATTAGTTATTTGTGTTTAGGATTTATGTGGTTTTTAGTAAAGTATACAGAAAGTTTTTTTATTGAGTTTTGGGTTATTAGAAAGTTTATGTGATTTATCTCATAACCAATTATTAAAAATCAAGATGATGGGTCATTAAATTTTTTATTTATTTAATTTTTTGTAGTCTATCTTTTTTTACTTAAGCTAGGCTATAGCCCACCATAGCCTCGTTAACTCCTCCATCGTTGATTGTGACCTTTAGCTGTTTTGTTCAACACAACCCATTTATTCTTTTTTTTTTTCGTTAAACAGTTGAATTCTCCTTGTTCGTGTTATTCATAATATTACTTTTTGACATCAAGGGAAAGACAAACGTGTTTGAGAGTGTGATTGCGATTATTTTTTAAAGTGTTTTTCACTCAAAAATATATCAAAATAATATTTTTTATTTTTAAAAGATTATTTTAGACATCAGCGTATCAAAATGATATAAAAACACCAAAAAATTATTAATTTGAAGTAAAAAAAAATTTAAATTTTTTCAAAAGCACTTTTGAAACGCAAAAACAAACAAGGTCAATCCTTTTCTGGAATTGTGAATATTTTCAATGAAAGTATTTCTTTAATTCTTAAACAAAAACAATCAAATATAAATCTTATACCTTTATGATTTTCACATTCAAATAGTTATAAAAAGAAAATGTACCTTGAACCATAGCAAGTCTTTTGAGAGAATAAATATTTGATTAAAAAATAAATTATATTAGTTTTCTAACCCTCTATTATTTTCATATATGTTCTTCTATGGAAGAAAACATACAATTATAGGATAGAAAAATGATCAATTTTCTGAATAAAATTTTAATCTCATACATCCATTAATTTAATATGGTTATAACAGAAAACCACTTATCAAAATTAACTAATAGGATTTTAGTATTAATATTTATTAAACTATTTAAGAGCCCATTATCTCATTTATATAGACCACATTTTACATTCTCTCACATGACTTACATGTTATTATTTTTCTTCTTGGTTTAATAAATATATTAATATAATCCGCATAGAGTAACACTAAAATTTTATATATATTGATCACATTATATATTATAATTAAGTCAAAGAACTAATAAGAGTCATGATGGTTGTGCATTGTTGGTTCAAAATAGTCTTTTCTATGTACTATATAGTATTAGTTTTTACTTAATATGACATTAAAATGAGAAGCATGTACTTGATCCAACAATAATGTCATTGTCAAAGATAATTCATATTATCATCATACTAATTCAAGCATATAATCCAATTAGAAAACAAAAAATATCATAAACATATACATAAGATCACCTTCGGGTGTTAAGTATATATATATAAGCATCATAAACAATCATAACATAATATCAATAATACTCATTCTTTCAACATGATAGCTTTTAGGCGGCAATTATCTTGTTAATGAATCGACAATCATAAGATTGGTGCTATGTTTTCAATTGGTACTCTTTGTTTATGAACTTCTTCTTTAACAATAATGTATTCAATTCCATATGTTTACACCCTCTAAATACTTATTGTTTTTAGAGAAAAGATAGTTGGGGAATTATCATGATAAATTTTAATGGCTTAGTGATACCGTCGACTATTTTAAATCTTGAAAAGAAGTTCCACAACCAATTTTCTTGAGTTGCGGCCTCAAAACATGCCACAAATTCAACTTTCATGGTGGATACAACAACAATAGACCCTTCACACTCTTCCATGAGTTTTCTTCTCTAACTAAAAGGAACAAATACCCAAACGTGGTTTTTCTATTCTTGTCTCCACACATTAACAAAATTTAAATCTAAATATTTAACCATCTCAATATGATTTAGTTTTTTTATAAATGAGCATATAAACTTTTATTCTTTTCAATTATCTCAATACTTTCTTTTTAGCCTTCTAATGATCCAACCCTGGATAACTTTGGCACCCCCCTAGCATTTCAATAGCAAAATTAATATCTGGCTTGATACATGTTTGAGTATTCATCAAGCCCCTAATAATTGATGCATAAGGAATTCTTTCCATTTATTTGTGTTTTAATTCATTCTATGGGCATTGTAAGAAACTAAATTTATCTCATTTATGAATTGGAACCATATTTGTTAAGCATTTATCCATTCTAAATCTCGATAAAACATTATAAATATGTGTTTTGTTAAAAAAAACCCTAACAATCATTGTGATCTATTTCTGAATATTTCTATCACAATCACATAAGTTATCTATCTTATGTAATTCATCTCAAATTTATTAGAGAGGATTTTCTAATTCTTGTATAGTAAATCAAGATCATTAGATACAAATAAAATTCCATCAACATAAAGAATCAAGAATATAAACTTGCTCCCACTGACCTTTGAATTTATACACCAGTCAACAATGTTTTCCTTAAATTCAAAGGAAATAATAATATCATTAAACTTTAAATACCATTGTTTAGATGCTTGGTTAACTTTGTATATTGATTTCTTAAGTTTACGTACCATATGCTCCTTTCCTTCAACTAAAAACCCTTCTAATTGATCCATACAGACTTATTTTTCTAAATTCTCAATTAGAGGGGTAGTTTTGACATTCATTTGATGTAAATCTAAGCCATAATAAGCTACCAAAGCTATGATAATTCTAAGTGTCTTTTCTAGATACTGGTGAAAAGATCTTTTTGTAGTTAATGTCATCTTTCTGAGTAAAACTTTTAGCAATAATTTTAGCCTTGTATTGTTCAATATTACCATTTGAGTCTCATTTGGTCTTGAGGACCCATTTGCATCTAACTATTTGTTAACCTTAAGGTATTTCAATAAGGTTCTAAATGTTATTTTTTTCTATATACTTCAGTTCATCTTTTATGTCATCAACTCATTTATCAAAATTACCAATATTAGTGGCTTGTGAAAATAAAACAGAATCATTATTAATTTTTAAGTCAAATTTTGACTCTTATAGATATACCACATTATTCTTAATAAAAATTTTATTTTGTTTTTGAGACCTTCTTAATGCTATTTTTTTTAGCTTAGCAATAATATTTTTATTTTAAGGGTAATCATTCATTTGTTTTTCTTCGTAATTGTTAAATTTTATACAATTAAAGAAACGGCGACTTTAGAAGATGTAATTACATGGTGCTTCACTCTCACTAACTCCTAGTAATACTAGTTTCACTAATTATTGTATTATGAATGGATAATATATATATATATATTAGATCTTTCTTGATTACCAATAAAAAAAAATTATTTATTGTTTTTGAATCCATTTTTTTATGTAAATTATAAATTTTTATTTCTGTTAGGGAACTCTGCATATACAAGTATCTTAAACAAGGTTTTTGACTAGTCCACAATTTATAAAGTGTTTTGGAACTCTTTACTATGGACCTGTTTAAAACATACATGACACTTTTTAATACATACATCCAAAATAATGTTGGTAAAATGAATAACTTAACATTCTCTTAATCATATCTAATAAAGCATTATTTTGCCTATTTGTTACATCATTTTGTTATGATGTACCTAACATTGTGTGTTTAACATAAATGTCATATTTCTTAAGGAATTTAGCAAGTGGACTTAGTGTTGTCTAGTTTTATTATATATTTCATAATATTCATAACTTCTATCTAACCTAACAACTTATACCTTTATATATATATTTTTCTTTCAACCTCATTAATAAACACCTCTAGGGTTATTACTTGAGATTTCTCATACAATGAATAGGCAAACCTATAATGTGAGTAGTCATCAATAAAGGTGATAAAATATTTTTCATTACTAAAAAAGTAACATTAAAGGATCAATGTATATCACTGTGTATAGTTTAAAGAAGTTGCAATCTAAATCAATCTATCAAGTATTATAAGGAACTTCATCTAAATTTAATTCTTGACATACAATAACATTGTGCTTACCTTTTTCTTTTCTTTTCTGAACCATGCTTTATATTTTAGGCAAGCTTTCTGAAAATGTTCAGGTTTTTTATAGAAATGACTCTTATCACTCTTCTATTTTTCCTTGAACTTGGAAAAAGATTCATTTATTTTAAATGGTCCATTCTTACCTTTTTATGCTTCTTTTCAACTTTTTTTCTAGTCCATTCATTACTTACAAAATGAATTCTTTGATTAGTAATTCTTATTTTTTTTCATGAATAAGTATATTATATAGTTTATGCATATTTTATCTGCCCTCTGTAGTATTATAGATCATTTATAAAGGACCATATTTAGGAGGTAATGAGTTGATGATAAACTGTGAAAATAAATTCTCATCCACATCTTTTCCCGTGGACTTAAGTCTTGTTGTAATATTTATCATACTAATGTCATGCTCATACATGGTACGAGAACCATCAAACTTCATGGTGTTAAAGTACCATTAATTTCCCAGTAAGTGTCTTATCATTAGTTTAATAATTCATTCACAACCTTCTCTTTGTTACTATAATACCTCTAAGTCTTCCCACCAAAATAGTTGCCAATCACTACAGAACATCATTACAACAACTTTAGCCCACTTTCTAATAATCAAATCCCCATTATCATACAATAAAATAAGAACTAAAAATAGGCCTTTTGTGTTATTATGGATATGGAAGAATCTTCAACAATAAAAGATGGAAATGGTGTGGTTATGGAAAATTCAAAGGTAACCTAATATTTTTTCACCTTTCAATACCTTTTAGAACCAATTTTTTAGATATTTTTTTAACCTATATAGAATAGAGGTTTTTGTAGCAATCATTGCAAATTTTTTTTATTTTCTTTCACAATTTGATATGAATTTACATGATTCGGTGGCTTTACCTTTTCATTATCAAGCATTGCTTTGAATTTTTATCATACTTTTAAATCCCTTAATTAAGCACACATTCTTAATTTGTCTTATTTATACAGTTGTGATAGGAGCAAATAAAGGGATTAGGTTAAAAATATGTAAGCAGTTGACTTCTCATGGATTGTTATGGTTTTGACAATCAAAGATAAGAAAAAGGGGCTTTGAAGCTATTTAAAAGCTAAAAAACTTTGTCATCTTCGATAATCTTATGGTTTTTTTATTAGCTAGATGTGGCTAAACATGATACCATTGTTTGTTTGGTTTAATCCTCAAGACCACGTTAGGAAAACTTGATATATTGTTAGGATAACACGTATGTTATATTATAAGTCTTGTAATTTGTTAAACAATTGAATTTTTAAATGCATTATAAGAAAATTTGAATTATGTATAGGTGAATAATGTTGTGATTATCAAAGAACAATTAAAATCGAAAAATCTTAGTTGTTATGTGAAGGTCCAAAATATGATTTATATTATACTCTAATATACCTACATCAAGTAAAGCCTTCTAGGCTTGAAATATGCACAGACCAACCGCAATCTTGTGCTTAATTTTATTAAATAGAAATGGAATGATGAGATTTAAAGTCATGATCATTTATAGTCAACAAAACTCTAATACCATGTTAAATAACTATATGAACCTAAAAGCTTAAACTATTAAGTAAAGTCATAATATATAATTTATATTATTTTCTAACTCACCCCTTCAAGTTTTTTAAGCTTTAAACTTGCATAAACTCATCATTACTTTATGCTTAATTTTATCAAATAAAATAATGGTGGTAAGATTTAAACTCATGACCGCTTGATCAATAATGTTTTGATACAACATTAAAAAACCATCTCAACTCAGAAACTTAAATAGTTAAATGAAAGTTCAAGATATGATTTATATTATATTAATTTAACAACAATAGTGAAGTTATACTAAATACTAATGCTTTCTAAAGAGCCTTTGAGCTTTCTAGTTGTTGGGTTCTTTTATAGATATGTATTTCCAATCCAAATTTAGATTTTCTATTAACCTTAGTAAAAATTGGTATTGGAGCGCTTATTGGTAAGGAGTGGTACTTGGTGAAAGTGCATGATATTGTTTAAGTTTGCCTTCAATATGTTTAGAGTTTAAACCGAACTCTTAAGAATCAAATTCATTTTCCCCTCTTTTTAATTATCCTTCTTAACTTTTATTAATTTTTGCATTCCTTTTTTACATTTTATTTTGTTTTCAATTGTTATCACAAGATTACAGCTACATTTGTGTATCCTTCTTAATTTGGTTCAAGGTATGCATCCTTTTTTCCTTATGCGGTTAAAGTTAATGGTAAAATGCAAAGGAAGAAAAAAATCATGCTAATTTTGCTCTATTGTTTTTTCATACGACTCCTTGTATGTCTTCTCTTCTAGACTTTCCATTTTTTCTTTATAATTTTTTCCTATGCTTTTTCCCTTAAATGGGGGATTTGTTGGCCATCATTAATTTTTTTTAAAATGTTGTTTTTATTGTTAAAAGTATTTCTTGCTTTTTGTTCATGGTATGGCCTTATAATTGGACCAAACACTTCTTTACCGGTCTTCTTGAATTTGGAATTCAAGCAACAAAATGAAAGGTCTTTCTTATAAATATATCCAAAAACCCTCATATTCTAGTGGACTTTATGAAGGAACATATTATATTCATCCATTTCCTTTACTATAATTTAGTCTCAATAGAACTCGACCATTTGAGCTACTCCATATATCTAATTCCCTTGCCTATTAAAGATTGTTTTGGAGAAAATGTTTTGGACATGCTATACATTATCTTTAAAAAAAAAAAAAACAAATTCTTCACTAGAATTGTAGTAGCTTAACTAATCACCACAGAATTGAAACCTTACTTATTAGAATGTTCATTAATGCAAATGGATCCATTACTTTAGTGTAAGATATTTTAAACTTTTGAGTTTTTTATTTTTATTTTACTGAATGGTTTATTATTCATTGAGAATTTTTCTAACAACAATGATTGTTGCAAATGAAAAACCAATAACCATAAGGATAAAAATCAAGAGTCATGCCTAGATTGTGCTCCCATGATCTTTAAATTTTTTTTAGACTTGAGTTAAACTTAATATCAATTTATCATTATTTATCTTTGATTCATGCGAGTTGTATTTTCTATGGTTTTTTTTTTATCTATCATCTTAGGTGATAGTAATCGGAAAAAATGTAAATGAGATTGATTTTTTTATGTTTTCATGCATACATAAAAAGTCATTTTCTATATATATATATATATATATATATATATATATATATATATTGCAATTAATTAATCTGTTAGTGCCTTACAAAAATATTTATTTGAGTGTTAAAAAAAATGTATAATAGTTACATATCTTTTATAAATATTGGCACACTTCATGTTTGAGATTAGTTTCTATTCAAATTACAAACACAATAATTTATTGCTTCAATTAATTTTTAAGTATACACATCTCATAGCATGGTGATGGTAATAAACTAGTTTGATCTAAACTATTTACTTGCAACATTGAAAGAAATATTTCAATTATTTATAAAAAGAAAGAAAGAATGCATCCTCTAAATCATACATGTGTCGGCTTTCTGTCATGTAATGAAGCCTTGCCAATTATATGAAACACTTGGATATAAAATTTATAATTTACCAAAAGGACTTGGCCCTTCAAGCCAAACACAAGCATGCGGGTTAAAAATTAAATGCTTAACCCATTACTTTACTCATGGCAAGCTCATCTCTTATTTACTCGTCTTTATACAAAGAAACAATTCTCATATACTCTTTGGTTTCATCTTTACTCAATTATATGTCTAGTGTTCGTTTCCATGTAATGACACGAGGTATATCAAACATGTTTTGAGTCATGAAAATCATTATCTTTAAGGTATTAATTACTCTCACTATATTTGTTGCATAATTAAAATAATATACCTTCAAGATACAACAAAGTCTTAAACATAATTTAGAAAATTGTAACAGGTGTTTCATTTCTTTGAACTGTTTGGGTTGCCTGGACTTTTGAAGTTTTTGGCTGCTTTAGAAAATTTCCTTTTCTTTTGAACATTTCGATTTTCTTCAACATAATTTACTTTTTTTCTAGATTCAATGGTGAATTTCTTTACATGAATTCTTGTTTCCTCTTCAATCCACAAGTGTTTTTGAATCTATTTGAGAGAAAATTCTTTTATGGTATGTTATAACTTCTTTCTGTACTCTTTCCAACTAGGAGGAAGTTTCACAATTATTCCTCCTACTTGTAATGCTTCAAGAACTTCCACTTTCAAGTCTTTAAGTTTAGAATTAGGACTTGTAACTTATGGACTTGATCCATAACATAAACATTATCAATCATTAAAAATTCAAAATATTTCATAATAAGGAATTTGTCGACACTTTGTTTTTCTTTGTAGTATTTATATTCCAATAACTTCCAGATTTCCTTTAAAGACTTTATGGATATGAAAAGATTATATAGATGATCTGATAGATTATTGAAGATGTGACCTCTGCACAACAATTCATCTTCATCTCGTTTCTTACACTTTACCTTTAACTTATCATTGTTTTCAGATGTAGATGTAGGAATTTTTGGCAGAATCATATCAAAGATGTAGAAGATCTTTAAAGCAATCAACAAGAACATCATCTTGTCTTTCCAACATATAAAATTTGTTCCATTAAAACGATCTAACTTCGCAAACTCTTGATTCACTATAGTCTTGAACGTCTCTATTGTAGATTAATACCTTAATCCACTCTTCACGTATCAGTTTGTTTATGCATACGACAACATGTAATTAGTAATCTTAAGCCATGAGATTTTCTTTTTTTACTATTGTTGCTACCCAATTTTTGACCCATATTTTGATAAATTTTCAAATAAAATAATAAATAAAAAATAATAATAAGGGTTTACATGTGGCGATAACATAAAGCATCAAGGCTAATATCAAGGAAGCAATATATCAAGAAGATAATTAATGAATCATATATAATTACTTAAATATAAAATACCATATATATATATATATATATATATATATATATATATATATGATTTGATTCGTGCTTGGTTATGGAAAATAATCTTACCATAGATATATGATTTGATTCGTGCTGGTTATGGAAAATAATCACTGCAATATAAAATACCATATATATAGGATTTATTGGTGATGGTTATAGAAAATAATCTCTGCAATAATTATTGTAATATTTCCTTGAATAGCACGTGTAGAGATTTTCTATATAAATAAACCTCCAGCCATAATAATGAGGGGGGGAAAAATATTGAGAATGGGGTAATTTTTCAGAAAAAAGAGAAAACACAAAGAAAAACCTAAACCTATCCTCCCTAGCAAAGATGTCGTAGCCCTCCCCCCTTCTCATCTTTTTAAAAAAACAAAGCAGCCACCCCCCTGATTTTAAAAAAGAAAACAGAGATCTCTCTCTCTGGCCGGACACTGTCCCCTCTCCCTCTCATCAACATAGACCTTTTGCCCTGCTGGTCTCCGCTCACTCTGCTCTCTTGAGGACACGGCGTCCCTGAGCCGCATCCGTAAGGCTGCAAGAATGTTTCTCACCCTGGATGAGAAGAACCAACGCTGAATTTTCGAAGGTGAAGCCTTTCTCCGCAGGATGAACAGGTTTGACTCCCAGAAACACATTGATTTTTCTCTCATAAGTCCACTTGGAGGTGGCGGTCCTGGAAGAATGAAGAGAAAGAATCAGAAGGCTGCTGCCTAGTGGATGCTTGAGGCGAGAAGGCAGAAGCTCTGTCCATCGGCTTGCACGTCATCTTCTACATTTAAAACAGGCCATATCAGCAGGTATGAGCCTCAGTTTTTTTCTTCTTTGCCGTATGTATATTTGGGGTTTGTTGTTCGTTCTTTTCAAGAACTTGTTTCTGTTTTCTTTAAAACAAGGTAGCTGCCATTTATTTCTTTAGTCTTAGTCTTTAACATACGGGGAATAGAGCATGCTGCCCAGGTTCTTCTCCTTTCACATGAAATTAGTATGGCTGCACTGCATCAGTTTTTTTTAGCTCAAAATTTGGTGTCAGAACCTTGGCCCCCTTTGCGCATACAGAAGTATTGATTTTCCAGTTATAGCATTTTAAGTTAGTTGGCTTTTGAATGGGTTTTATGAGTTGTTTTAAGTTTTTTTTGTAAATCTTACAATATATATGATGGCTTGCTATTTTTTATCGTAATGTTTGCGTTAAATTGCGATGCTTGTGATTTGGACCGAATACAAAAAATGTTTTTTTGTGTGTTGCATACGGCCAATACCCTAACATGTTTTGAACGCTCTTTTATGTACAAAAAATATTGGAAGTTTTAAAAATGTGTTTTCGCATGGATTTCTTAAACACCAAAAAATTGTTTTCTTGCATATCTGAATTTTACAACATGTTTGTAAAACTCCAAAGGGTATTGGCCAATATTCCAAAAAATATAAAAATCTTATTTTGGGGGGAATTCATCTATTATTCACCGCTAATGTTTGGATAAAGAAACCCTTAAAGGACGAATATCCAAAATATTATTGGGAGTAATAAATCCGCACACATCCTTGAAAGAAGTCTTGATTATAATCGAGGACATTTCAATTTTTTACTCCATGGTTTACGAGCCGTGAGAGTATAAAACACTAAAACAAAAAAATAGGTTTTTTAAAGAACCCTAGATTTCTAAATTTTTGTCCCTCCTCCTTGCGATTTACGAGTCGCAAACTCTTGAAATACCAAGGGAAAAATGAGCTTGTAAAGCACATGGAATCTCCTTGGATTTCTATCTTAATAAATTTAGTTAGAATCAAACCGAGAAAAACTGATGGGATTAGAAAACACCAACACCATAGCAATTATAAGACAAACCAAACACCAAGCAGCTTACTTTAGGTAGGACGTACTAGGGGTGCTAACACCTTCCCTTTACGCAACCAGTCCCTTGCCTTAGAATCTCTGAAAGACCAGTTAGGTTTCCTAGTGACCATAATACTAGGTGGCGACTCCCTTCAAACAAAACAAAAAGGCCCTGGAAATCAATCGAGGATCGCCGCGATGCCGCGCTCCGCTCGCGGGGGTGCGACAACTATTATAATAGGCAAGAAAAATAAAATGAAATTCTTCAATTAAAACCTAAGATTCATAAAATTTAGATAAATAGTAATCTTTGAATGAAAAAAAATATAAGTTTTTAATTTTAATACTTTGATACTACATGCAAATAATTATTTTAATTTTTAAACAAAAATAATTCATAATGTTCAACTTCATGATTTTCATTTTGAAAACAATTATTTAAAAAAAGCATACCTTAATCCATAGCAAGCCCTCTGAGAGAATGAAAATCATAAATGTAATATGATGAAGAAAATTGTTTTTCTCTTTTAACTCTTAATTATCTACACATGTTTTTTTTTTATGAAAATAGACTCCTTATCTCACATATCTAACAAATATGGTTATAATAAAAAAATCACTTATCAAAATTGATTAATATAATTTTAGCATTAATATTTATTAAACTAATTGAAAGCTCATTATCTTATTTACAAACTATTTAAAACTCTCTGCATTGAATTGAATTTAAAGATTTTAATGAAATATAATTTTAAGTATGAATAATTGAATTTCAAATGAGATTTAATATCTAAAAATAATATAAAAGTAAATTAAAGGTCAACCCCTCTAATTTACTACACTAAAAGGAGAAAAATTAATGTTAAAATTAGCTTCCTCAAAATATTTACATGTCCATCTCTATTTTTTAAGAAACTTTTGAAGGAATAAGATAAAGATAATGATGGTAATATATATATATAAATTCAATTTATTTATTAATTAAATTTAATTATAGTAGAAAATCAATTCCAAACATCATGTTAAGATATGATATTCTACAGTCAAGTGAAGTGAATTACCTTCTAGTTTCGAATACGAGGCACTCGTCTTTTACCTTCTGCTTGCTGGCCTAGTACAATTGCCATGAATTTTATTCGTTTTTTACCCTTGCTGCTAATTCCTCTCTGGTCAATTTCTTGATAGAAGAATCAATGCCTTTCATTGCTCTTTCTTTTCTCTCTTACATCCTATAAAGCTTGACTTGTCTAAAGCTGAATTGTCAAAATAAAAACAATGGCCTTGTTTATCTTACATTATAATTGGAAAAAAAAAAAGACATGAATCAAACTAGATCCTTGCTCTTATATTAGAAAATTTGGAAAACAATACTTTTAGTGTTTTTTAAATTTTCTAGAGAATTAAAGAAATAGAAAATACATGTTTTGAAAAAATATTTTCGATTTATATTAACAAACATGTTTCCTTCAATTTTATATTTTATATTAAATGTTTTAGGAAAATTGAAAAAAAAAAACCATTACTAAAAATAATTGTCCATAGATTACTAAAAAAAACCCATCACAAAGTTCTTCCTTAAAGTAAAAGCCTCTTTCCATAAACCATCCTCTTTAACGTTTTAATTTTTTTTTATTTCCTTGTTCCAATTTTATAGGGTAAAAAATAATATGAACATCGAAATAATATGAACATCGAGTCGAGTAATTTAAATAGCAGTAATAAAAAAAAAAAAGGTCATTATAATAATCTTATCTTAAACAAAAAAGTATTAAATAAACAATGATGCAACCCTTTTTTAAGAAAATATCAAGATTAAAATCTACCGTTCAATAAATAACATTAAAATTAATGAGAGAGTAGTGTCAACCATCAATTCTTGCCTCAATTCCTCGAGTCATTCATTTATTGGGGCACATGCAACCAATTAATAACAGAAGCAGCTAATTTTTTTTTTAATATAAATATCTGAATTAGTTTATATATATCTTGATTAATTTTATGAGTTTTAAAGTCGATGACTATATAAATCTTTAATGATCATCATATTAACAATTATAAGGTTTGAATTTAAAAAATTAGAAAAAGCAAATTTTTTAATTTTAAATTTTTATCACTAAACTATCTACTATATAGTTAATAGCAGCATTTATTGGTCATTTTGTCGATGTCTTTCACGTGATTTTGAGTTTGTGACATTAAATCTTTCCTCGAAGAAGAACAAGCAAAGACTGTCAATCTATGAAATTATTTTGAAGCAGAACTGAGAGAAACGTGGAAGGGCCAAGCCGACAAGGATTTTTCTTCTTCATAAATTATAGTCAGTGAATTTTATTTTTTTTTTTGTCCCTTTCGTTAGGTAATTGAACTATCATAATTATCATATCTGTTTGTATTTAATTATAATTTTGACTCGGTTGTACCATATGCTCAGTAAGTCATGAATGCTTGCTTCAGGTTTTAAATTTTAGAGTGAGAAGGTGAAGGGGGTGTCTAGCGCTGCTGTTAGGACAGTTTTTTATTAAAAAAAAAATTAACTTTTTTTATTTTTATATCTTATTTTAATATATTAATATTAAAAATAAATTTAAAAATATAAAAAAATATTTTAATATATTATAAAGTGAAAATGAATTTAAAACAATAATAATAATACAGACGTTACAGATGGAGATTAATCATTAAAAATATATGGGTGACAATGGGCTAGTTTGGAGGCCTACTCTATGTATCCACACCCAGGCTCAAGTCGTTCTGAAAACTCATCAGGATTCATGAGGACTAAAATCTTAATCCATTATGGTGGATCAATCCTATATATGGCCTGAGCTTATGTGTGATGGCTAAAAACAAATCAACATCCTACGAGCTCTATTGCTTCTAACTAGTCGATGCAGTATCAACAATTTTATTTTTTATTTTTTAAATTTTTTAGTAACTCGAGTGTCCAGAACAGCTTATATTTGAAAAGAGTTCATGCCTTCATGGATTTAGTTACTAGTATTTTATTTGAAATTAAATTTGATTTTGGTAACCTCTTGTCTCCACTATGTTTCTTAGATTGATCCAAGATTTGAGAGAGCTTTTTACACTTCCATGTGGTTTCCACAATAAAATGAAGAACAACATTGAATATCATAAGTCATTGCAAAATATACAAAAAAGGGTTATGTTTCTCTTTTTCTCATCATTATTTTTTTTTAATTGTGATTTTTTATGCCTGATTTCATGATCAATTTGTCAAAACTTGTTAAAGAAAGAAAGTATTTTGCGATAGAGGACCATAATGTAAAATAAAGAAAAACCCTATAGTCAATCTCAAATTCCATAGAAGTTCTTTTTAGTCCATCTACTTTTCTTTTTCTTACTCTATAATCCTTTTATTTTTTTTCATTTTAATTTTGGATCAAAAATTTATTTTTGTAACATTTTAGTCCCTGGATTAATTTGAGAGGGGAGAAAGAGAGTCAACTAAAAATGACAAAAGAGAGAGAAAGTTGGCGAATTCCCACTTTTCGATGATGAAACTCGTAGTTCTTAATACCAATAAGTTCTATTCAACGAGAAAAGTTTGACAATAGTTATTTTTTTCTCCTAACATGTTTGAAAGGTAGATCGGACTCGATTTAGATTTTTTTATCCGATTGATTTTTTTTAGTGATTTTATGGTGTTTTAAGATTGGTAGGTGATTCATGTTTTTTTTAGGTGTTTTAAAGTGAAAATAACTTGTAAAATGAATTTTTAGTAAAAACCCCTCCCCTAATTTTCTAGCAACCATAATGGTGATCAAATTTTGGGTTGTCACCCACTTAAAAAATACCCAAGAGCGGATGATGATTTAGACAAAAAGAAAAAAGAGTGGATGATGCATCATTTGCTCTTATGGCAAAAATAAGAAAGCCCTGGCGCGGGCTTGGGCTTCTAAGCCTAGAGCGCTTGAGTTTTTTTATTAAGGTCAAGTACATAGGTCTAACCCATTAACGTCTGCCTTTTAAAAAAAAAAATTCTTCATTCAACATTGAATTTTTGTTGATTTTTTCATTAATGTTTTTTTTAATTTCATCATTCATCATTTGATTAATTTTGAATTGACTTCATAACTTGTTTTAGTTTGCTTTTGATAGGTTTATTGTAGTCTCAAACAAGTGACGCAATATTCAGTTGATGTTTAATTTTTTAAGCATCTAGAATTGATTTTTTACAATTTAATTTGAAACTCAGATTAGATAAGAATTCATTTTATATTTACCTCTAGATTGGAATTAATGATATTACTAAAAAATTTCTTGATTTTTTTTTTGTACTTTAATATTTTTTATCATAACTTGCAGCTTATCTCAACCCACTTAGTAATTGGGATTGATTTGGATTTTTGAATTTTTTTTCTTTTTATTTCTTAAGTTTATTAGAGGGCGAAAATATATTGGTTTAGCATAACACGCAATAGCAGGAGGCCCTCTTATATCATATTATAATTAAAGAAATTGAAGTCATCAAAATAATTACATGTTTCACACACACACACACACACACGTATGTTAAGCCAAGTCTGTGTGTAGCCACTGTTTGCAGCAAAACAGGAGGCCAATTCCTCTTTACTATTATTTTTGGTAAACGTAAATATTTTAAGAAGCGTGGGAATTCAAGTATATATACACTTTAGTTTTAAAACCCTAGTTTTTTAGTCCAAACCATTACGTCAAGAATTGAGTGCGCACCAAATTGAAGTCCTTTTCCAATCCCAACCATTCTAAAATGTTAGGTATTGAATGTTGACGTTTCATGGAAAGAGACCAGCGACATTCCTTTAAGAAAATTATTGAAAACATCCCGTCATTTCCTTCGAGTGTGTTTAGCAATGTGATTGCGGTTGCTTTTTAAATAGCTTTTCATATCGAAATACATGCCAATAATGTTTTTTTATTTTTTAAAAATCATTTTTGACATCAGCACATCAAAACAATTCAAAAAATACAAACCGCACTCAATTTTAACAAAAAAAAAATTCAAAATTTAACGAAACGCATTTACAAACGCAATGCCAATTTTATCCTCTCTATCATTTTCTCTCATAACTTTTTCTTACACTATTTTTTATTAATTTCCTGCTTCAACAAGCACTATACTTTTTTTTATTATTATTAATATGAATATCTATACCAGTTTTTGTATATACTAATTTCACGAACTAGTAACTCTAAGAAAATCTAAGTTGATAATTATTGAAAAGCAAATTCAAAAGCTACTCACTTGAGCTATCCCAAGAATTACCCTACCTTGATCTCTTCATTCGCTTGCGGGCATGCATGAGCTCATCACCGGCCAGACATGTTGCTATGAGTTAATTATTCATACCCAATATGTAATGTTTCCCTTCATTATGTGATACGAGTTCTGAGTTATTCATACCCAATATGTAATGTTTTCCTTCATTTTTAAAAAACAAATTGCTCGAAAGCTAAAATAACCCCAGTTGTGTAGCTAGCTGGGTAACGTGTGATCCATTACAAAAGCTCGTAATGTAAAATATACCCATCCACACACACACACACACACACACACAGAGGTCTTACAGATGGATGTACAAACAGATTTGCAGGCAATTATGCAAGCAGAAGCAGAAAATTATGGAGGATGCATTGTTTTCAACTCGGGAAAAACAAAATGTAGTGGTAACATTTATTTCCAAGCGTAGTAATCAGAGGCAGAGGCATTTCATATGGATTAGAAAGAAAATGCTACGTACAAATTACAAGAGAATTAAGAACCAGCAAGGAATAAGAGTCATACACTAAAAGTAGATCAAACATTATGCACCAACGTTGTGGCTGCATTTAATATACGATCACTCTTTCTTCGCTTCCTTGGTAGTTTCCTTCACCTTTGGTCTTCCCTGTTTAGGCTTCATGAAGCAGAAACATGAGCAACAAGGGCACTGGAACAAGAACTTCATCGCTAACCTTTTCCTTCTCTCCTCCCGTCTCCAAATTTCTCTTGAACTTTTATGTGCAGGAAAAGTCTTAGCTTTGCCGGGCCTTTCTATCTTCTTTCTTATCTAAATAACATCATTCATTTTTTTTT
>Ga0325405_1002701_pt1 | contig 18278 bp, 15 predicted proteins | sample PopdelMetagenome_21_FD_205663 | JGI IMG/M metagenome (GOLD analysis project Ga0325405, IMG submission 205663) | Populus deltoides microbial communities from Bellville, Georgia, United States - Xylem-Control-R2 | ecosystem: Host-associated > Plants > Phyllosphere > Stem > Wood/Secondary xylem...
TATCTAAAATCTCATTTAATTATAAATTTTTTTAACATCCATATATTAACTTTTAAAAAAATTCAACACCCGGTTGTAAAGAATTTGTAAAATAAAACTTCAAAAAATATATCAGATTTTAGATTTGTTTCTTAAAAATCACCAATTTGAATTTTACAAATTTCAGGGCCACTGAAAACTTACATAATCATTAACTTTAAAGTTTGTTGGATTAGATGCGCACAACCTAACCTAAATACTCATATTAATAATAATAAAAAAATTATAAAATAAAATCACTTCATGGATTGTTATGAAACATTAAAAAAAAAAATTTTTGTTAAAATTTAATATGTTTTGTATGTTTTAAATTGTTTTGATATGCTAATATTAAAAATAATTTTTTAAAAATAAAAAATTATTATTATCATATATTTTAATAAAAAAAAAATTATTCAAAAACCAACCGGAATCATATTACCAAATAAACTCTCTATGTATTTTATACGGACCGATAAAGCAACTGTACAAACACTTTCAATTCCTGTACTTGATCGTATAGAATACCTCCTCCCATGATATGGAGAGAATTAAAAAAAAAAAAAACCTGACAACTATTTCTCTCTGGCTCTGACGATAATTTCAACACGGGAACAGCAAATCTATTTTCATTCTCTCAGAAAAGGAAAGGAAAGAAAAACTCCTCCTCCTCCTCCTCCTCCATCCCTCAATTAAGACCTGGGGTTTCCCTTTTTGTTTTATCTGTTGAAAGTTAAAACAAAATCCCGGTCTTAATTAACAAGCAATTGTTGTTTGTTTTTTAAGAAAAACAATAACAATAACAAAAGGAGGCTTCTTTTTTTCAGCTGCTGTTTCTTCAACAATGAATGACCTTTTGTCGGTAAACATATGTTCTCTATCTTCTTCTTTTTAGCTTGTATCGATGTTAATGTTGTTTTTGTTTGTCTTGTCTTTGTCTTGATCTAACTTGTTTTTGATGGTGACAGCTATTATAATTTGTTTATATTGTTTTTATCTGCATTCATTTCGTTGGATCTGTTTGGGAAACTGAGGATTCAATTATGGGTTCCTTTTGTTGTTTAAAAAGTTGGGATCTTATTTTCTTTTTTGATGTTTGGATGGTGAGAAAGAGGAGGAAGATGAAGGAAATTCAAAATTTTAAATCACGGGATCTATTATTTTTGGGGACCCAAGAAGATGAAAAATCAAAAAGTCAGTAAATGGAGCATGACACGACCGATTCGCTTAGTTTAGCTGACATATTATCGAAGTTTACCCTTCGAATCTAGTTATGTAATGACTTATATTGTCAAAGGAGATGCTTCCTTCTACTGCTCAAATTTGCTGTTTTGATTCTTAACGCTCTAGGCTTTGGGATGATAATGGATATGTTACTAACATGGGAAGCCAAATTGAATTGCTTTGAACACAAGAAATTAGTCGTTCCTTGTCAGTAATTGTAGCAAACCACCATTTGACTGTAATGTTTGTGTGCATGTAAAATTTAATTGTTAGAATTATTTATGGCTGGGTTAAGATGAGTTACATGTTAATTTTAATGACTTGATTGAAAATTGCAGGAGTCCTTTGAGATCCCTCGGGGTCAGGGTTCCAGAGGCGGGGATATTGAGATGGGAATGAATTCTGCAGACTTGGGCTTGGAGAGTTTCTTTAAAAAGGTTTCTCCCTTTCTTTTCATTTTGTTTCTGTTGTTCCTTACATGCCTTGTTATTTTCCTTTTGATACTATTGTTGCCATTCAAATCCTATATTTTGTTGTTTCCATCTCGTTTCTATTAGTTGACGCCATATCCTCATCTTCTGTTTCCCAGGTTCAAGAGATTGAGAAACAGAATGAGAAGCTGGACAAGTTGCTCAAAAAGCTCCAGGTATGAGCCCCATTCAGCAAGTTCTTAATTAACTTGCAAAGAAACAAAGAAAAAAGATTGACAGCCTCATAACTGTTTAATAAGCCATTTAGGTTGAGAAAAGGTTGAAAAATACTTCTTTCAAAGAGACCACATAAACTTGAGGTTTATTCTGTTTTTGCCCAATCTCCTTGAAGAAAAACTTTTCCTCTAGGAGATGTTGTGCCAATTTTAAGTCAACAGGTAAATTTGTGATGTCATGCCTTTATCAGTAATCCCACCTAGTCTAGATACCAAATTTTTTTTTCAAAGTTTTGTGATCAAGGAATTGTTAAATTCTTAAGGAATATAATACTTTCAACTTAAATAAGGTCAATATCTTTGTTTTGGCATCCTCTGGTTTGGTATGCTTGTGGTCATTATATTTGGATCAGTATTCCATATATGGTTCCATGGCATGTGGTTCATCAAAGTCTTTTTTCATTTTGTTTCTTGGAGGGTGGATTGGGGGTTTGTGGAGGGGTTCCCTTCATTATAATTAGAATGTATGGCTTAAACTAGGTGATAATAGAAGCATTTCAGAAACTCAGATTTGCATGTTTGGAAAATTTATTGCTGTTGAACTATGTTATAAGGCCTCCCTTTTTCCAGTCTTGCTGTTTATATGTATAGACTTGGTGGTGTTCTGACAACACCTTTCTTAATTCGTGCTAAGCAACACCAAACATATGTTTAACAGTTGCACAGACAATAAGAAAGTGTTGCTAGGTGCAATTCATGTCTTTGATGGTGGAAAAATCAGCTAAGCAGTGTTTTCGGTTTCCATTTCTTGCAAATCTCGTATGCAGGATGCACATGAGGAGTCAAAGGCTGTGACCAAGGCTCCTGCCATGAAAGGTGATCAGAATATTTCGGTTGATATTTTTCAATGTTTCTCTTTGTTTTTATGTTTGTAAATTCAAATAACAATTATATTGGATAAAAAGAATTAATGAAGTTGGGTAAAGCAAAAATACACGAAGATTTTTCCAACTTTTAGGCTGATTCTATGTTCTCAATTTTTATTAAATGGTTAGAAAAATTGAGCGATGTGCATGATTGGGAAAATAAATTAGCGGTATCAGATTAGGTGAATAGGGATGGCAATGGTCAGATTGGAGTTGGATTTTGCTCCACCTGCTGCTGGCCTGGAATATTTAAATCTATCACCTGCCTCCGCAGCGGGTGGAGGACTTTCTCCCCCCGGCTGCTATCCACCAGGTACCTAACTGATTTTTTTTAAAAAAATCAATTTGGAAAAATAAGATTTAAGATTAAAAAATAAACCGCATCTCCATCAATAAATCATGAAACCATAAAATAGAGTCAACTTTAAAGTCCCGTTTGTCTTTGCACCGTGACTGTGTTTTTCAAAAAAATTGATTTCTTCTTCAAATGATTTTTTTTTGTGTGTTTTTGGATTGTTTTGATGTGTTGATATCAAAAATAAATTTTTAAAAATGAAAAAAATATTATTTTGATGCATTTCCAAGCGAAAAAACCTTGAAAAACAACTGCTATCACAATGACAAGCACTACTCAAATCCATGCATAAAACCATAAATATCCTTCATGAATTATGAGATAAAAAAATTCATGTTTTTTATTGAAAAATGAAATTACAAGTCCGGATTGGGGTGGGCCAGATGATGGATTTGGTGAACTAGGTAGCTTCAATTTGTGTGCGGGGTTGGGCCAGATGATGGATCGGGTGAACCAGGTACCTTCAATTTGTGTGCTTCAATCAGCCTTCCACAAGCATTTAATGACTTATGGCTGCAAAAAGAAATTGTAAAACACATAACTTATTTTGTGAATCTATGTTTGCTACTCTGACTTCTGATTTCTTTCTCCTTTCCAACCCCTCTGTGATTCAATTTCATTTTCTTTACTCGTTGAACTTAGTATTTTTCTAGATTCTTATGATTTAAGAACCTCTAAGTTGATGATTGGTTTGGTTTTTGTCTGCAGGAATCAAACAGCGAATGGAGAAAGATGTCGATGAAGTTGGAAAAATTGCTCGTTCAATAAAGTCAAAACTCGAGGAACTTGACAAAGAGGTAGGCCAACTGCTTCTTCTTTTTTCCAATCGATTTACAGCATTTTAACAATATCTGCTTTATGTTGTCCAGAATTTATCTAATAGGCAGAAGCCGGGATGTGGTAAAGGAACAGGTGTAGACCGATCAAGAACCTCAACTACTATGTAATTAGCATTTCAACTCTGTTTGGAAAACTTCTTTCTCTTTCCAATCATAAGTAAAGTTGTATTAGTTATGGGTGTTTGATCTGTTGTTTTTGGTAGACAATGAATCTTTTTGATGGGGTAAAGAACACATGCTGATTTACAATAATAATGCATGCGGATTCACAACAATAATTTATGTAAAGTCAGGATATGATGAAGGTCATGGGTCTAAATCTGCAGTTTGCTGAAAGGAGTTTTAATTTAGAATGACAGTATTTGCTTCTGTTTTTGTAGTTTAGTGTCCTAGGACAGAGATCACAGACATGTCTTTAAGTTGGTGATTTTTATGTGCCTGTTTTTGTTAGCTGTCCCTTTTGAGTGCTAAGATTGTGGGTTTGTTTTTTCAAATTGTCGTCTGCAATTATTTTTTCTTAAAAACATGTAAATGTCCCAGAAATTATGTCTATACATAGAACCCTTAAACTAAAGGCCTCTCTGTTTTGGGTGCCCCCAAACTAATTTTTTACACTTTATTTAAGGAAAATATCACATCTAAGCTAATATGCAAGTTAAGTATTACCTCCAAAGACATTCTCTTCATTCAATATAGCATATACTTGACATCCATATAGTTGCACCATCATCATTTTCAAAAGATCCATTGTAGAGTAGGTGAAAATCAAACAATTTAGATAAGAGCCAGGCGAAAATTACCCTTGGGAGAGTGGTTATCTCTATTTTTCTAAACTTTTGTAAACAAATTAGAAAGATTAATCAAAGGGAAACGAGTTATGGCATGCTAGAGTTGCAGTCAATTTAAAGTTAGTTAATGTATATTGCCCTGTCTGACAGTGGTGGAGATAAGGGGGGGCTGGCAGTGGCCCCAGCCCCTGCAAGGAAATTGTTTTTCCAGCCCCTCCCTTGACAATATTTATAGCCCAAATAGTAAAACAAATCGTAGCCCCCCTTAATTTTATTTTCTGGCTCCGCCCCTGCTGCTGTCTGAGTTATGCATTTATTCTTTCCTTTTCTTTTCAAATTTTTATTAAAGCCCTGTAGGAGTTGTAGATCTTTTGGAAGAATTATGCATATTTTTGCTGTATCTGATTCGGTGTTATGATTTTATGGCAGAGCCTTGAAAAAGAAATTGAAAGACAAGATGGCTGAATTTCAGGTAGGTAAAGAAATGTAAACAAGCATATCTGAATGAGGATCTTGCACTCCTTTGCCTATTTTGTGACAGTGATCTTATGACATCTCTGAATTTTTATAGACTCTTAGGGAAAACATCCATCAAGAGTACCGGGAGGTTGTTGAGAGGCGTGTTTTTACAGGTTCAGGCCATTCTCTTGTTTGTAATTAGGTGGTCTTATGCCAATAATCTGATGGCATATTTTCCATGATACAATGCTAATCTTTTATATTTCTTGATTTACTCAATTTTCAGTGACGGGAACAAGAGCAGATGAAGAGGTGAAACTTATTGTACTTAAAAACTGCAAACAAATTCATAATTCTATAATCTAAGTTTTGTTATTCCGAAATGTACAGACGATTGACACATTGATTGAGACTGGAGACAGTGAACAAATTTTTCAGAAAGCAATTCAGGAACAAGGGCGAGGCCAGGTCTGTTGATCTTTAGTTCCTCCTCTTGCTCTTTTCTTTTTCGGTCTTTTTTTTTTAATTTATTCTATGAGAGGCCAGCCCAACTGGTTTTGAACACACAACAAGAGGTGGTCTTTACTCTTTCTCCAATTCCTAAATTTCCACCCACCCCTCCTAGACTTTAAGCCCGAGACCTTCAAATTGAATTCCCAAGTCTCAACTGCTGGCATGTCCCCTAGGGAAGATTTTGAAAGAGGACCAAAAAATGTTTGATGTTGAGTGTTTTTGTTGCAGTTTTTTTGACAATATTGTTTCTTAGGAGGCCATGTATATGATTTGCTCATTCTTCCCATCATCAATACTTCTTTGTGTCTTTATTCTTTCCTTCTCCAAATTTTCTTGTTTTTCTTTCCTTGAAAATCATTGGAAGCTTTTTGGATAGTCATAGTTAATACTTTGCCACTTGGCTCATCATTTGCCTGATAGTGAATCATCATAAAGGGTCATTCCTGATTTCATTTTTGTACTTTTTTGTATGCAGATAACAGATACTTTGGCAGAAATTCAAGAGCGCCATGATGCAGTCAGAGATCTGGAGAGGAAACTTCTGGACTTACAACAGGTGTGCCAATACAACAATTATATTTTTTTCCCTTTTGGCATTAAATTGGTATTTCTGTAGCTTCTTACAATTATACATTTTCTTTTGATTAAAGCAGATATGCAACCACAGCTGACTTTTAAAAATTTTGATGTCACTTTAGCTTTAATTGTCTCAAACTGGAAAGTGATCCTGACTTAACTTTGCTGTTCTACTTTTAACACTGATTTATTTGAGGTAACTTTCACCTTGGGCTGGGTGATTAATGTTGAGGGCCTTCCGGCATTGTGGCAAGCTTGAGCTTAGTCAAGTAGTTTTTTGTGTGGTCTTTGTTTAGATGTGATGAGATGTTGATGCAGGAGCTTTCTATGGAAAATTAATTTCTTTTATATCTGAAATTATGGTTATTTGTTCAATTTAGGGCCCTGTGATTAGCATCTGACCACCTTTTGTCAGATTTAGATAAGATGAGTATCTGATCACTGATGAGTTCTCTTTTTTTTAACCTTCTTATAGAACTCCCGTCATTGGAATGTTAAGTGAAAAATGTGGAATTGAGGGTTATAGAACAAGAAGTGAGTCTATTTTTAGTGGCAATGGCATCTGTGCATGTGCACCCAGCAAGATACAAGCGTTTTTTTTTCTTTTATGTCGAGAGAGTGAACATCAAGGGTTTTTTTTCTTTATTCACTTGTCATGCAGATTTTTCTGGATATGGCTGTCTTGGTGGATGCACAAGGGGACATGCTTGACAACATAGAATCACAGGTATCTTCTTTTCTGGATAAAATAATTTTAATTATGGTGACTAAAAAGAGAGTAATTACTTCCCAGAAAATAAATCAAAGGTAACGAGTTCATTCCTGTTTCATGCTTTTGCCTTGGATGAGAAAGGAATGAGTCGGCGCTTGAAAATAATAGTTATATTTAGCTGTAGGGTGATGGTTCTTAGAATGCTTGAACCCTGTGATTTAACAGCCTACTGCAATTTCAGGTCTCAAATGCAGTAGACCATGTGCAGTCAGGGAATGTTGCGCTCCAAAAGGCAAAGAAGTTACAAAGGAACTCCAGGAAATGGATGTGCATTGCCATTATAATCCTTCTTATCATTGTTGCCATCATCGTTGTGACCGTGCTTAAGCCATGGAAAAACAACAAGGGCGCTTAGCCTCTGTGGTCTTGTATAATGTACAAATGTAATGAGTTTGTGAGATTGACCTTTGTAACCCTCCGGCAATTTGTCAATTTATATTTATAGTCCGTGTTTGAAACTCAACTTGTCTGTCCATTTTCTATAATGAATTTGTTTTGAGTGTGCCACTTCTATAACCATGTATTATTATTATTATTATTATTATTATTATTATTATTATTATATAAAAGAAATGGATATTACAGGGTAGTGTCCTTTTGGCTGATGCCTGAATTGGTTTTAAATTTTGAAGTTGTATTTATTTTCTGTTCCTGCAAAGCGACCCCCCATGGAGTGATGATGTTGGAGCAATCCTTCAGAAAGGATATGAGGTCAAAGGAACGCCGGTGAACAGCTGAATCATGTGCTGAAGCGTAATTGCAAAGGCCGGTAAACCTGCTTCTGTCTCGCAACCGCTGCATGTTGGCCATGCGTCCTGGCCATTCCTGATTCTTTTCTACTGAACATATCTCTGAAACTGCGGAGGTTGAAGGTGCCAATCATCCCATGATTGATTTAAGGTGGTTCCTAGTTCCTACCTCACATCATATGGTTCAGGGGTACAGGCCACATTTACATTGAGTAAAACCTGCCAACTCTTGTATTCTGCAACTAACTTTGCTTAGCCCACCTGCATTTTCCAAGATGCTTCGTGTTTGTCAGCATTATTTGAGCATGCAGGTCATTGAACTTGAACGATGATGACATAATAACATCGGCATATGTTATTTGTTAACATCTAATGGGTGATGGAATTGTTAGAACTATGACAAAAAGAAGAAAAATTCTTTTCATTGATTTCTGTTCGAAACAACTTTACACTCCGACAGGAAATTCAGTTCAAGGACAGAAATTAATGTTTCAGATACCAAAAAGATCTTCAAGTGGAACTAACTGCAAACTGTCCAATACCAACATTCCCAAATCAAAGCTCCTCCGTGCTGAAGCATCTTTCATGTTTCTCAGAAGACAGGGCATTTCTGCTTCTGCAACAGGCTGCAACAAGCTTATCTTGAAGGTATCAGTCGGGCTCGCTACTACTATCACGCTAAAACAGTGTCGTATGAAGAAGGTATACAAATGCTTTTCTTTTCTGTAAGGGTTTCTTGAATCTACTAGGAAAGAATAAATCTGAATATTTCCTTCAAAACACCAAGTTGGAACTATGAAAAAAGACCTTGGACTCATCGCCCCATCCCCAAAACTCTACATCCCAGAAGATATTGCTGAAAAGTTGAGTACCTTCAGTTATAAAAACAGAAGTCCTATCATCAGCACATCCACTTCTAGTCATTAGGATCCCATTCATCATCCTGATCCATGGGTATTTGAGTAAGACTACTTCTACCTCTACTGTCATCAGATTCTTGCCGTTCAACACCATCATTTTCATATTCTGACTCGCTATTATCATCACTACCCTCTTCCACTACTGCTGACTCTGAGCGAGTATCTTCCTGACTAAGCTGCATCCATCTTGGGCACTCATCCTCTCCTCCATATAGGAATCGGCCATCATTACCTTTTACCTGTTTTGGAACCTCAGCAGATGGAATTCTACAAGAGCATTCAGGAAGCGGGTGAGACAGGAATGTGGTTGGTTTTGACAGAAGGGATTGCCTGATAAGTCCGTCTTCACTCAAGCTTTTGTTGAGATGTTCCCTTACTACACGTTTCCAAGTACGATTGTTATGGTGGTACAAGTTGTCATGGATAATGTTGAAAAGTTCTGCAAGAACCCTCCTGTTTGAAGAACCAACAAAGCATCAGAATGATTTGTTCAATTTATAATATACAGGTGAACATCAAGAAGATATATCAAGACTGACCAAAACCAGAACTAAAGTACAAGGTGTGTAAAATCAAAAGGAAGCAGATAAAACCAGTACAACAAATTTTATTACATGAAAATTGAGATGGATTCAAGATGATTTGTTTGCTTAAAAACAGCAACACCACAGTGCAGAAACCAATGTAAAGAAGATTATAGAAGACTGCAAGACACTTTTTTTTCCTGGCATGCTACAATACTTCTCGTGGCTATCTCAACATAACATGATTATTATTTGGGAAGTGCTGCCAACTGAAAGCTGATTACTCTCTGGAAGAGCAGCAGGGAAAAAATCATTACTCAACACAAATATATAATATATATTATCATATGAAAATGCAAATTCAGGTTGATAATCTTTCTCAGAAATATAGTACATCTGTTACGTTCCTGGCAAATCCTTCTCTCTTTCTGTCTGTATGGCAAGTTTTAAATGCTTCATAGCACTATAATTGAAGGTGAAAAGTCAGCTGCTCCTTGCAGAACATCAAAAATCAAATGAACATAAATTGTGGAAGTAGAGAATCCCTACTATCAGATGCATATATACTGAAAAAATGAACACAAGTCATTGAATTTATTTTGCCCCACTGGCATTTTAAAACTGCAGAAAATTGTGAATCTCAAGTATCATGTAGTTGAGGACATTCATCCACACTATGCTTCCATTTTTTGCGTTGAAACATATTGTACTTCAATCAATTTCCATGGAATGATTCAGTACCTTTATCCTGTAATTAATTTGAAGTTCATAATAAGAGATTTTTGCCCATCATACCTATCTGGCCGATATGTTTTAGAAGAAGCACTCTCGTATAGCCGGTGTCCCATGACCAAGCTTGAGAAGTCTGGCCATCCACTACCATCATTATGGAAACCAGGAAAAAATGCATCTGCTTCCACCGACACAATATAATCAAGAGCATCCCAGATTAACCTGTGTGCTTGATTCCTCAGATCTACAGATGAAGGGTCTGGTTCTGTGTCAGACTCAGTAATCCAACCATACCAACCTTCTTTTTCATGCTGATAGATGGGTCTGTCTGGAGGTGGAGGAAGGGGACGAGGCCGGGGACCTGCCCTATTCCACTCTTCTTTTAATTGTTCCTCACTTTTGGTAGGTGGAGGCTGGAAAGGAGTCAATGGAAGAGGTGTTTCAGGACCAACCAAATCAGATAATTCTTGCTTAGTGCACACCTGAGTGCGATCCACAGTGTTGGAGAAGTTTGCTCGCAGAGGGATCAAAATGCGTTGACCACCGAAAGTTTCAGACCCAGCCACGTATATCATTGTTTCAGTAGAATAGCCCATCTCTTTAAGGAGAAGACCAATCTGAAAATGTTTCAAAGAAGTAAAAGGGCCCCGCAAAGTTGTGTCATTCCTGGGATAGTAACATTTGATAAGATGAAAACTAATAATTTGCTGCTAGCTAGGAAAGCTCTTGTAAAAAGCCTTCCTCCTAAGATCTGTGTTATATGCTACCATGCTAGGAGACAGTCAACATTGGGCTGCCCAATTGTGGTGGAAGATATGTAGGATAGATTGTTCATGGTGGGTTTTGGAAGGAGGAGGAAGGAACATAAGAGCTTGTGGTGACGTGGTTCTTATTTGGTAAGCTTGGATGGAGATAAATAGTCGACATTTTAAGGATAACTCAACCTCAAGACAATTGTTGTGGAATAGGATGGCGCTTCTAGCTTCTTTGCAATGCAATGCATGGGACCACTATAGTGTATGAGTTTCAAAGCTAATTTAGTGAGATTAGACTATCTTTTATATTGAAATTTTGTTGTTTTTTTCTCATTCTCTAATTGGAGGATGTCTTGTTCTCTAAAGTGCTGTTGGACATTTCTTCCCTTTTCTATCGATACTTTCTTCTATCTAAAAATGAAAAATCCCTTCTAAAAGAAAGTTGAAGGACTAGAATTAATATGAAACCTGCAAATGATTTGGCAAACATAATTCAAGCAATGTGCAAGAAACAAAACTCCAGTGTAGATAAAAGAAGCATGCATTGTGCAGTTTGGACTTGAAAGTTAAACCTTAACTCTGTCTGTACCTCTTCTGGCATGAGGGGGCATGACCCATTGGATCTTCGGACATGTGAGTCTACACTTAGCTCATCATTAAGAATCCCTTGCTTAATCATCTGTGCCCTTCGGTACTGTATAAGCTCAGTGTGAACATCCTAGAGGAAGTGCCAAGTTAGAAGAAGGGGCTAGGAAAAATAGAGAATTTAATGAGGTATTTATATAATCCATCTTCATTTATGTTTGTGGTAGAAAATCACAAAGAAGACACATCCAAATATTGAAATTCCAACTACTGAAGTTTATGACCAATTGAACAGCAAAACAAGTACTAAAATTAAAAGAAACAAAACTTAAACATATCGATGCAACTTTGATCACGGCAATGATATAGATGAGAAAAGGCTTGAACAACTAGCCTGATATAATTCCGCACAACCATGATATGCCAAGGTATTTCTCACTAAGCCAGGATGAAATGCAAGGAAAGGTTGACCAGATGCCCGTAACCTGTGGAAAAAGTTTTAGAGACAACAACTGCAAACAAATGCTTCATAGATTGTGAAGTTGCATGTAATTTATTATTGCAATGTTGATCATATTCTTACAGAGTGCTAAACTAATGAAGATTGTGCACATCCTGAAATCTGGTAGTTGGCATTATAATTTTATTGGAAAGGCAAGGTAAGAAACTAATCAGCTATACCTCTGAACCATCAACTGACCAAGCACCTGAATTTTTGGGCGAAATTTTAGAGCGTGAAATGCAACTCGACATCTAAGCCTCTGAAACTCGGACATGCTCGGAGGAAGAATTGACTGCAAAGAAAGTTACCAACAGAGATTAAAGCATTATCAAGAATAAAAAATAAATGAACACTCAAATTCCATGCCCCAAATTGAGTAGTCCATTGCACAATTGCACATACCAAACTTTGTGAATTGAAAATACTAAGGGAACCAAAGTAGCTATCAAGTTAAAACGATGCTCAACATGTTTCTTTGACTGGCAAAATTATCACTTTGAGCCACAAATTTCTATTGAATTTGTTTAGTTAAAATTGCAGTTGACATCTCAAAATTACAAGTTCAGAATTCCACTTCAGAAAAGATGCTGCATTAGGCATCTGATTAGGGTTTTTTCCTGGTTCCATACAATTGCTTATTAATCATTAATTCTTTGCAAATAAATAAAGAAAGAAAATTGAAATGAGCATGTCTTATTATTGAAATGAGCACGTCCTTTTATTGAAATGAGCACAAGAAACACAAGAAAATAACTAACAGTTATCATCCAAGCAAAGGTCATATCCTAGAAGAAAAAATGACATGAGAGATCAAAATCAATTATGTTAACAACTATGAGTAGAAAGGTGGTGCTATTCAAGATGAGAGAACAATATAAATCATTTTATGATCTACATCGCAATATATTCACCTACCTGCAGGCATCCTCCATCATGAAGAACTAGTCCAATAACCTTGGATTTCTTTAACTCAGGCAAAATTTCTTTAACATAGAAATTTGGAGAAGCAGAACTTTTGGGCTTATAAGTATGGATCTCATTCCTTCTCCTGCCCGCCTTCAAATTCTCAGGCAGGCTGTTCACAACGATTACATCATTTTTAAGTGATGCTATGAACTGCTCTTCATCATAGAGATATGAAAAACTCTTGAATTTGTAACTGTTCCAAATTCAGAAATTAGAAAGAAAAAAACAAAACCTGTAAGCTTCTCAAGTGCAAGGAGTTAAATGGCAAACCATTAAACAAGCTAAAGTAAATTACCTAATGCCTTTTGATTGAAGACTTTCTTGAATCTCTGGAATGACAAGAGTAGCATTTAGAAGTCTGGATATGGTGACAAGATCACAGATCTAGAAAATTAACAGAAATGTTATGAACTCTCATTATAAATCAAAATTAAAACAAGTTTATAACATCAAATGAATCATACCGAGGATCTTATCTTCTCAAATCCACCAAAAATTTTTGCATAAATGTAACCGTTGTTCTTTTCATTTGGAACTGTAACCCAAGAAAAAATGTACGCAAAATAAAAATCAATGAGGATAGAAATTCTCAAATGTAGCCTATAAAGATCATAATATAATGAGCAAGACAGAAAGTGCACCAAGTTAATAGGTATCTCGTTGATGAAATGAAAGTAAATGGGAAGAAAGCTTGCAGCTTTGGTGAAGACAATTTATTAGAAATCAAAATAATTAGAATGCTCTTTTCTGCCATTTCACCATATTGCTTATATATAGAGTCTTGTAAAGAAGTAACGGTTACATAATTCCACAAATAACAGCAAAGGGTTGGCTGATTGGCAAGAGGTGTCAATATAAGGGTAGGTCATGATTCAAAACTTATTAGGAGCAAACTCTTCCTTGAGAGTTATCTATCCATGCCCATGAAAGTAAGTCCAAACTTTTCCCAGTACAAGTGAATGGAGCAACTTTAATGCACCAGGAATTTAACCTAAGTCACAAAACAGATTGGGGTTTCCCTTCATCCAAAATATAAAAAACGTCACAAACATGTTCCACAATATACTCTAAAACAAATAAGCCACCTTCATTTTCATAGGCTTTTACATAGATTCCGCTGTAAAGTATGCAAATAAACATAATGGTGCACATTGTATAACCCATTTTCCACAATCTACTCTAAAACAAATAAGCCACCTTCATTTTTCACAGGCTTTTACATAGATTCCGTTGCAAAACTATGCAAATAAACATAATGGTGCACATTGTATAACCCATTTAAAGATTATCAATATCAAACTAGATAAGTAGAGTTCTTTTTCACAAAAAACTATGGTACTTAATTTTAACACATCAACCATGCATTGATTGTTATAATAATAATGGAGTTGCACAAAACATGCTTTTTGCACCATTCAATTGGTCAGACTAACCAAGTAAGGAATCCCCAACCCCCTACCAAAATATAAATAAATAAAAATAAGAAAGAACGAAAAATAAAGGGGAAAAAAGGTGAAAAGAAAGAACATCTACGACTCAACCACTCTCAACAAAATACAAGATCATCCAATTGGAAACGACAAGTAGAAACGCAACCAAATGGAATGATCACTAAATTCCCTAAAGGATGTGTCAATTACTCCCTCAGAAGCATGTTAAATGGGGTGCCATATCCAACTTGAAATTACCTCAACCAAGCTATAAATTTACATAAACTTTCAAAGAAAGCTTCAACAACTTACCGATCCACAGTTTATTTAAATGCACTTCTACAAAACTTAACTGATCAAATCCATTTCACATTTCCAAATTCCACAGCAGCTAATTAATAACCAGAAGACACTCGCCTCCAATAAAAACCAGTTCAAGAAATTTAACCTCAATGGATATAAAAGAAACAGAAAAGTAAACAGACAAATAGAAAAGTTGAGCAAAACCCATTACCAGGATAACTGCTTCTCGGGTTGGCATAAGGCTGCAGTGACTTCAAAGACTTCACATGCCCCCACGACCTCTTATTTCTAACAGCTCTATCACCCTACAAAACCACGAAAACCCAGATGAAAAAACAAATAAAGAACACAACAAATGCTAAAAAAACAAAACAATGCAGAACGCAAAATGAAATCTGTACGCCAAAGATAGGAGTGAGGTTAAATCCAATGGCAGGCATTAAAGTAGATTGCAGTGAATAAGGCCCCGACAGCTTTGTGATGGAGAGGTGAATCACTAGAGACACCATTGATAGTATCAAGACAAACAGTGCAATCCATTTTATCTTGGATTTGAACGCCATCTTCATTCATTCATGCCCAATTCCTGTCAAATTCCGAATCCCACAATTCCTCAAGCCCCTACAACACCAATTCCGAAGAAATCAAATCCAAACAAAGAAAAGGGATTGGATTTAAGTGTTAATGAATAACTTGCAAGCTCCCCGGGGACCTGGACGAATGGAGTCAAACATGAATTGAATTGAGTTTCGTTTGGTTGAAAATGAGAGGATTTGAAAGGAAAGTTGTTGTCTTTAGGTAGTGTGAGTGTGTGGTTTTCTGATACAGGAAGGGAATGAAGTAATGAGGGATTGAATATAAGATTAGAAGCGGAACTAAATGAAATCAAAATGGAAGAGAAAATAGAAAAGAAAGTTCGTGTTAGCAGAAGGGAAAGAGTTGTTGTTTGGCAGGTGTTGGGTATGGGCTGGCAGAAGAGAAGAAAGAGAAGAGTTGTGAAAGAGACAGTCAGGGAGGAGAATGTGGATTTGGATTTGGATTCGGAAAGGACTACTTCCTTCCTTCTCTCTCCTGGTCTCCGTCATCAAATAAATAATAATAATTAAATTTAAAAAAAAAATAAACACGTTAGTTATTCAAAACTTTTTTATATTTAAAATATATTAAAATGATATTTTTTTTTATTTTTTTAAATTTACTTTTAACATCAACATATCAAAATAATTTAAAAATATCAAAAATTTTAATTTAAAATAAAAAAATTATTTTTTTTCAAAAACACTTGCTAACCTGAAAAACAAATGGGGCTTAAATCTTTCAACTTGTGAGGCAAAACATTGTTCGTGTAATGTTTTGCTTTTTTTTCTTTTCATTTTGATCCTTTAATTTTATTTTTTTATTTGATCCTTTTACATTATGTTGATTTGGTATTAGTCTTGATGATTTATTTTTTATGCTTGTGTGTGAGGATTTCGCAATGTGGGGGAATGTTTTGTCACTTTTTAATGCTCGGTTTGGCAAGATAATATTTAATTTCATTAATTTAAAAAAAATAAAGCTTTAAAGACCGGATTTGAAGGTTAAACAAATGTTCAATCCATTTTGTTTGCCAACATAGGGACTAATTTGCATTGTCAGAGAAAGAGGGTTTTCTTTTTCAGTCACTCAACTTTTCTTTTTAATTTGATCATTTCACATTGACTTTATTTAAGATTTGATTTTGTATAGTTATTTTAATTGCCTAGATATGGGGTTCTTGCAATGTCGAGAAAAATTTTATGCGTTCGGTTGATACTCAATTTGACAAAATAAAATAAAATTATATTGATGTCAAATAATTTGGTATTAACGGGCCAAAATTAAAAATTAAAAAATATGGCAGGTTAGGGTGAATAGACAGAAATAAACTGGTTGGCATGTGCAACCGATGCGTCAGCGTTTGAAGAAGTTATCGCATTCAATCAACGCTTACAGCTTCCTCTAGTGGCTCAAAGCCTCTTTCCTTAGTGGCTAGAGATGTCAATAGGTATTCACGGATGAAGTTCATACTATTCATACTTAAACTTGTACCTAAATTACTATTTATACCCTACCTAAAAACCATCGAGCATGGATTTTAGAAACTTAAACCTAACTAGTCAACACACAATAAAATTGATGATTCGTTTAACAAAAGAACAGGATGGAATCTAAAAGGAAGACAATCCCTCCTCGGTGGTACATCCTCCACCCTCTCCCCAAAGCCTTTAGGCATATGCCCTATTTTGAAAAAAAAAATAAATCAATCACCATATCATAAACACAATGCCTTTTTGTAGAAGGAGAAATTAAATCTATTTGAACATGAGGTTTTCAATCCGTCAACACTCCATACTGCCTCTTTTACTTCTTTCATAGTCACCCCCATCACAAGATCTGAACTTGATTTTGATTTTAACATTTTAAACCCTAATTCCTCAAACTTTGACCTAACTCAATTTTCAGCACCAAACCACGCTAAATAAAAGCTCACTACTTCTGCTTTGATATCTAATGGCATTATGAGCTCTCTAATAGTTGTGTAGATTCTATCAATATTATTACATCTTTCTCAATTCGATGTTACATATGTAATTTTAGCATAATTAGAAAGATATTGAATTTGAGAAGAAAAGACTGACAACTGGAATGGAGACTAGAAACCCTATACTTTCTTCACACATAGCTTGCTATAAATATAATTTTCTTTAAATTCATTTTGGTTCAGATTTTGGGTCGGGTTTAACAATATCCATGCCTTATCTAAAACCTGATTTTTTACCTTCAGGTTTTACCCAAACTTGATCAAGTAAAAAGATCTCACACCTATTTAGATTGTTTCGTATTGGTATCCATAGGACGAATGTGAAAATTCCATCCCTATCGGTGGTGACAAACACAACGCAATAAGGCATTTCTAGTGAGGTCACACAGGTTGACGATGGAAGGGTGGTGAGGTTTCGATAACCTTTTTCTTTTCTTTTCTCTCTCTTTTATTTCTCCTCTCCTCGATATTTGTTGATTTGTCAAAGAAATAAAGGTGTCCTATTATTTTGTTTTTGTGTCAAAGGTGGTCCTCATTTTTTTGATTGCTATATTTTTTGCTTTAGATCCTTTTTTAAAATTAAATTTTATTTTTAATTTTATCCTTCGATATTGACTTGTTAACAAATTGGGTTTCATGACTTTTTTTATGGGATGATTCTGGTCTCATGACCTAAGTCATGGATTTGAAAGGCTAACTCAAGTTAACATCAATCTTTTTTTATATTATTTTTTACACGTATTTTATTTTTCAATTTCATCCTTCAATATCAGGTTTATTTAAAATTAGGTTTCATGATTTTCTTTGCTTTCCTTTCTATGAGGTTATCCCGATCTCATAATTTAGGTCGCAGATTTAGCAGGTTAGTCCAAGTTAACTCGAGTTTTTTTTTAGTTGTTTATTAAGATTGAATATGTTTTCAGTTTTGTCCTTCAATATTTGGTTAATTTGAGAATTGGACTTTATATTTTTTTTTTCTTATTTTGCCTTTTATTAGGTTATCTCATTTGTATAATCCAGCATGTTGGGTTTGACAAACTTACCCGGGTTTGCTAGGTTTTTTTTAAGGTCCTTTTTTGTTAATTGATTTTTTTTTATTTCATCCTTCTACATTTGAATTGTTGGATGGGCAT
>Ga0325405_1002704_pt1 | contig 18277 bp, 7 predicted proteins | sample PopdelMetagenome_21_FD_205663 | JGI IMG/M metagenome (GOLD analysis project Ga0325405, IMG submission 205663) | Populus deltoides microbial communities from Bellville, Georgia, United States - Xylem-Control-R2 | ecosystem: Host-associated > Plants > Phyllosphere > Stem > Wood/Secondary xylem...
ACGCGACCTTCCATCTAGTCTCAGTCCCTGATTTCACATATGTATTCCTAGTCAGGGTCAGTGTACCCCAGCAAAAAGAGTATATAACTTAGGAGCCTAAGTTGGATTTTTAGATCCCTTTTATATATATATATATATATATATATATATATATATATATATATATATATATGTATTCTTTTTTCATGTACATCATTTCTTTTATAATATAATTTTTTTTATCTCTATATTGCTTTTCACGAGTTTAGAGTTCTTGTTTGGGTTCATTGCCCATATTTAGTTAAACATTTCCAAGTCTAACGCCTATACTTAGAAGATCATTTCTTGGTCTAACGCCTATACTAAAGTGATTATTTCTAGGTTTAACGCCCATACTTAGAAGATCATTTCTAATGGTGAGCGACGAATCATCTAACTTTAGTAAGGTTTATGATGGTTCTGCCTTCTAGGAACTGAAAAGGGATATCATTTATAGGCGTTCGCTTATTGCTCATGTAATGTTTATCTCATTCAAGGTAAAATATGGCGTAGCACTAGGAAGAACATGTCAATCTCTTTCAAGGTAAACTGTGATGTAGCACTAGAAAGTTCATTACTTCCAAAGTAAATATGTTATCGCAATAGAGAGAGTAAATTCATCCTATCTTTGAAAGATTTGTAGGATTGTGCCCTAAAGAGATCGTATCCATCCTCGTTGCTGATGCAGTGTCTATCTCATCCTTGGAGAAAAGTGTGATGGCATTAAAAAAAGCATGTTGATCCCTTCTAAGGTAAAATATGTTATATCACTAGGGAGACGTTCATTACTTCCAAAGTAAATGTGTTATCACACTAAAGAAAGTAAATCCATCCTATTCTGGAAGTTTGAGAGGCTTGCGCATTCAGGAAACTGAATCCATCCTCGTTGTTGATGTAGTGTCTATCATATCCTTAGAGAGAAGTGTAACTATACTAGGGAGAACATATTGATCTCTTCCAATGTAAAATGTGTCAAAACACCAGGATGACATTCATTACTTACAAAGTAAATGTGTTATTGCACTAGGGGGTAAATCCATCTCATCTTTGGAAGGTTTGAGAGGATTGCGTCATAGGGAGACCGTATCCCTCCTCGTTGCTGATGTAGTGTCTATTTCATCCTTAGAGAAAAATACAATTGAACTAGGAAGAACATGTTGATTCCTTTCAAGGTAAAATATGTTGTGGCACTAAAAAGATGTTTATTACTTCCAAAGTAAATATGTTACCGCATTAGGAATGATAAACTTATCCCATCTTTGAAAGAATTGAGACATAGAAAGTAGAAAACATTTGTTATTTTGAGCAATATAATTCATATACAAGAAACTTGCATTTCTAGTTATTAACCATAATACATTTCTATCTCACTTTGGGGTGCGCTAACTAGAAAAATATTTTCATTACGATTATAGTCTTGGTCCTAAAAGGTATATAATAAGTGCAAAATATACATATATTTTTACTCCTTCTACAGTATGCTTTTTAATATATTTTGAGCTTATTTGAGTTTATTAAAGTTATTTTTATGAGCTGGCATGCCTAAAAGACTTTGTGAATTAATTACTAAAGATAAGAAATTCTACATTTTATGTTTTGGACCTAACTTCTTGTTACAGGTTTTTTGCCACGTTAGAGTTCTCGAATGAGAACGTGGGCTTTATTTAAGTTGAAGTACACATGTCAAACTTTCCAAAAAAGTATTATAGGAAAAAAAATCCGATCTCATTTAGATCTCTAATGATACCTTCAAACTCGGACCAGAATCCTACTTGCAGCAGGATTCTCTATTTTCAGACTAGATATTCAAACAGAAATATCTTGAGCTTCAGATATCGAAATCAGACGATTCAAAAGCTCAAATTTATCTACACATCTAGGACTACAACTTTCATAAGTACTCCAAGTTAGATAAAATCATTTTAAAGGCCAAAATCCAGACGCAATCTAAAGGATGAGATAGGTCTCCTGATCTGATAAGAAAACTAACGGTGTCGAGCATCCCACTACAACTGAGAGTTTGACATAAAAACGGTAAGTCTTAGGACCCAAGAAAGATACATATCAAGCCTCTAACATGCCATGAATGAATTAATACAACTGGGATAGTTGGATATTACAAGAAATCAAGTTAGAAACAAAGTCTAAGTTGCAGCAGAGTTGAAATTACAGCAGAGTTGTGACAGCAACAGAGTCAGTTTTCAACACAAATTCTGAGAGATCTATCCAACCTTAAGGACCATATAAAGAAGAAAATAATTAAGTATCATGAAGACTTCTAATTATCCTAATAATCCTAAAGAAATTCAGCAGCCAAGGAAGAGGATAAATAGAGCAAAACACAGCTGAAATAGGGTCCGAAAAACATTCCTTTCATCTCTGCTTTTTTAATTTTTCAGCAACTATGAATTAAAATCCTGAATTTGATTCAAGAGATGGCACGTTAAATAGGGTCAAAATTATGCTATTAATTGTTATTCAAGCTTATTGAATTGTTTTAAGATGGCATGTATGCTTTCTAGTTTCTTTCAATCCGTAATTGTTGTTAGGTACTAGAGTAAGAAGCAAAAGAATTAATTTGATTGCTACAACTCTCATCTTGATTTATTAGGGAAGAATAAACTAAGCTAAATTGTCAAGCTTTTGAACGTTTACTTAGAATAAATGCACATATTTTATTCCTAAGACTACTGCTGATTGAATGAAAAATGCTTTCAATATTACATTCGCTTGGTAGTAAGAAATTTATTAGAGAGCTTTTCCTAATTAATGTACTTGTAATCTCATTGATTTCCCTCAGCTTTAAGGGATATCAAATTTATTGGCTTGATGTGAAATAATATTTATTTTACTTTGATGATCAACAAATTTATAGGAATGGATGATTGGACTCTTGAATTTATTTAACAACATATCAATTTATTATTTCTTGAATTTTCTATTCGAATCCCCTGTTCTTTCTCATTTCAAAGATTAAACGAGATTTTCCTTGTGTTTGACCTGGTTTTCACAATCATATCACAAATTTATTTTGTTTGTGATAGTTAAGTCAGAATTATATTTTGGTGGTTTCGACGACCGACCAGTATACACCTACTTTTGATGAGGAGGTATAGCTCAATGAGCATACCCCCTCTCTTTTAATGCTTTTCAAATTCTTGTTCGAACGTTTATTGTGCATCTATTATGATTAGTTGTAGTTTCATGGACAATATTTGTGTTTTAATATATCTAATCATGTTTTAAGCCAATATGCATATTTTGAAATGTATGTTCAAGATACATTTAAATACATGGTTTAATGATTTAAGACTATTGATATGATGAAGATAGCATGTTTAAATGTCAATTTTGATGTTTTGAGATTTAGGTTGATCACTTGGTTTTGTTTTGATTTAATGAATTGATGTTTGTTATGATTAGATTATGGTCTTATTTTACTTTTAATGTTAGGGTTATCCCATCTTTTGTACATGTTGAAGATGATCAAAAATAAATGTCAAAATTGATGTAATAATATTTTTGTTAATGGAAATGCATTATTGAAAATTATAGGGTGTGATTTGGTTTAGCTACTATGTTAATTTTTTTTTCTTGTTTCTTTAAGTATTTTATGGTTTAAGTAGGTCAAGTTAGGCATGCCTAAGTTAGTTTTGATAGGTTTATACTTTGTTTCTTTGGTTTAGGTTAGTTTCTAGGTATAAGCCTTTTCTAGGTAATTTAATGGTTTGTTCTGGACTTAGGTTGAATGTTCATAACTGACATTTTTTATTTCATATAAACTGTAATTTTGGTCCATTTTATATGCTTTGATCAAAGCTTAGACTCATATATGTGTGTTCTCTGCCATTAATTTGTCCCTTGATTACTTATTTTGGATCGATTTATCTTTGCCATTAATTTGTCCTTTAATTGCTTATTTTGGATCAATTGATCTTTGACAACTTTGAACACCTAAGTTAGGGTTAGAAGTTGTTGGGTTCGATTCATGAAATATACAACATACCTTTCCATTTGAATATATCATTCTATCTCGATCTCTATCTCTCTATGCCTTTCAGTTGATGAAATTTGGTCTTTATAATTGATTTAGTTTATGAGTTATTTGCTTGGTCTTCGTGTTCTTCAACAATTTCAAACTTCTTTTGCCTTTTCATCTTCATAACTTACGTTTTGATTCTAGGATTTGTTTTTAGGCTTTGGGCCTAGGCTAGGAAGCCCACCCCACATGATTGGACCGAGCTCATCAGTTTTTTAAGGGCGTGTTTGGCGTGTCAGAAATCTACCAAAGAAAAAATGCAATATTTTGTTTTTAAAGCGTGTTTGCCAAACATGGTCTTAAGAAAAATTTTAATCCTATGATTTTAGTTAAAAATATATTTGGCAAACACCCTCTATTTATTTTTCCATCTTAATGAAAAATGCAACCACTTTCTACATAAACATTTTAAATTTGAAAAGATTAGATAGTTTTTTTTTTTCCATATCAACTAAAGAACTAAATGATGTAGGGAAGATCATCTATTAGTATTGTGAAGTGCTCTTTCAAATAGATTAGTGATTTGTTTATACTTTTTAAGTACTGGTTTTAGGCACATGTGTTGCATATGGATTATTCAAGTTCTGTGAAACATTACTATATTAATGGCTCTATTTCCATGAATTATATTCAAAAGATTAAAAAAAATATATAGCATCCACATTATGATAGAACATTCAAAGTATTTTATTTCTAATAGATAAATAAAATTATACACGATAGAAGTCCCTTTTTAAAATTATAAAGGGCGCCAATAATGCAGTCTTATTTTTTATGTTTATTAAATTAGATATAAGAATTGAGACCATAATCTATAAATTATGTTAATAAAAAAAATCAATGTTTTGATGTACGGTTAAAATCAGAAGTTCTTCTATAGTGGTGTTTGCAAAAACAATTATGGTGCTATAAAAGAAAGTTTCTAGTAGGGTGTGAAATATATATATTTATATTTATATCAAAGTTTAAGAGTTTAAGTGGGTGCTACAAATATGTGAATATCAAAGTTTAAGTGATTGTTGTTATTTATTTATTGATAATAAATGATTGTTTATTTTACAACAATAAAGATATTTTATGATCAAGTTGCATGTTAAAACTAAGAAGGTGTTTGTGAGTATGATAATTGTTGCTTTACAAAGTATTATTCTCTCATAAATAAATCAAAATATTTTTTTATTTTAAAAAAATTAGTTTTGACATCAGCATTTCAAAACAATCTAAAAACATAAAAAATAATTTTAAATAAAAAAATTAAATTTTAATTAACATCCACACCGCAATCTCAGACAAACTCCGAGTAGCTTCAAACAATTTAAAAAACACACCCCTACATCAGTGATTGGTCTAATGTTTATTCTTCTTAACTATGATACCAACCTATTAAAGTTTTATTCTCTTTAAGCTAAATAGCAAGAAAGAAATATCTTTAACTTTCAAGTTGCAATCATAAAATCAACTTATTCCTCTCTCAAATGTGCATAACTTCCTTGCATATTTCAAGTTATTCCAGCCGTAATCTCTAGGTTATCTTTTTAATTGATATTAAATTTAAATAAAAATGTCTATTTTGAAGAAAATGTCAAATTTGTCCCTTGTTTTTCTAGCTAAATGTCTCAAATAAATATTTGATATTAACTTTAAACTTTATTACTTTCAACTTTTCAATGATTTTGACATTCTTATATCAAAATGTCTCTAAACATCTCCACGCCCACTATACTGAAGCTATAGAAATTTTGCCTGATTGATGAAGATTGGAGTCTTTGCCAGCAGCGTTCTTGTAAATGACCTGAGAACCAAGCAGCAGGCACCAAGTACACGCCTTTGGCATTGTTCGGCCTCGACATATACAAGAACGAAACAAACACATGATTATCTGAATCTTGTTAGCAGTTAAAAAAACATTATAGGCCAAGCTACTACCCCAAGTCTGATATTTATTTGATAATCTGATGAGCAAACACTTGCATAGTAACCATATTTAACAATCAGTGCAACCAGAGCATGGATTTCAAAGACAAACTCTTTTCAACCATGTTGACAAACGGATGTATCTATAGAAAGAAAGCAAACAGCAGAGAAATCAAATACATAACAGTGTCCTTCATGCACTTTTTGTACCAAGTAAAGAGACAAAGCCAAGGATGAATTGCCTGGACCGGTGATACGGTCTTCTTATTCCGCATTTTCACCGAACAACAGAAGCATGGTGTTGGGTTCCACTGCTCATAAGCCCACCATTGATTTGCACACCTCCAACAAGGTGAGCAGCAATACCTGAGAATCGGCGATCTGGCTGCCTGAAATTGACATCACTGTTGGAGACACTGGTGGTGTCAGAGCGGGTTGTATTTGAGGCACTGGATTGACCAGTCCTTGATTGGAAGCTTTCAAGTTCGGATGCATCATTCTTTGGGTGCAAGTGGATGGTATCTAGGACATTACACTGGCCATGAGAGGAAGTGGGATCAGATCGTTGGAGCTTTTTTGTGCTGAGAAAGCGTCCACCAGATCCTCGAACCCTATTTAAGGCATGAATGTGCCGAGACTCATGAAGGTATGGCTGCAATCCATTAAGAGTAGCATGGTAATTCGATCATAAATAACAAATTAAGAGCAATGTATTACTTTGCTGGAATAGCAATGTGTGCTTTCAGGTTTACTTTCCCAAGAAGAACCAGCTATTTAGCTTTAAACATTATTGCAACTAAAAGAGATAACAAAATACTTCAGTTTACCACTACTCCCTTTAAAATTCCAGCCCTGAAAATAAATGGTCGCTGAATAGACATACCTTTCGATTTTTCACAAGTTTGTTTTGAGCCTCAAGTTTTGCCCGTGATTGTCTCCTTCTCAGAATTCCATGGTACTGTTTAGCATTAACATAAATGGGTCCATCATCTGCAAGATCAAGAGGTAGTGGGACTCGTCCAGCAGTCATCCCCACCATATGAGAACCCAACTGGGGCTGAATCTGGTCAGGTTCCAATGATAATTAGATCAAATTGGAGAGCAATAGTTACAACAAATCAAAAGGAACATAAACAATATACAAATGATACTTTAAACACTCTTATATCATCACCCTAAAAGGATCAGGATCATCTTTCACCCATTTATGTAGGGCCCCAAAAGTGCCCTAACAAAGTAGATTGCAAAACTATCCAAAAGGAAAATTACATACAAATAACGGTCAGAAACATATAAACAACTCAGAAAATGCTGCAACAGATAACAAGACCATAGCACAGCACAACTCTACCTACAAAAAGATGGTAAACTCATGTAATCAATGGTACTTACAAATGCATGCGGTCCATATGGATTAAACAGCCCACCAAAGTAAGGATCAGCACATGGATATGGAGTACGAACCTGAAATGATGAAAGTCATTAATCTATAATTGTAACCAAGATGACAAATAGAAACCCATGTAAAACCAGCCCAACCTACCATTGAATGGCTATAATCAGCTTGCGAATGATTGGACACGCCATCTGGAGTACTCAGCAAGAGAACCGGCCTCATTTTGCCCTCCACACCCTTCCCACAACTTTCATCTTGACTCATGTATGAGGAAAAACAACCATTTCATGTCAAAGGTAACTTAGCAATATGCTGGTAAAGTAGCCAATTCAGCCTCACAGCCTCATAAAGCATAGCAAATAACATGCATCACAATAAATGAGACCGTAGGTATCATAGGAAACATATTAAAGGGTGTCATATCCATCAAAAGAACTGATACAGTAATACAAGTTCTAGTAGTAGCAAGTTACTGATCTATGCAAGGATCTCTTTTAACTATATATCCTAAACTACCAAGGGACTAGGATTCCAGTGGAAGTCAAAAAGAGGTGAGAAAATTATTTTAGATATCTTCAGAAATATAAACAACTGGTCAGGGAAAAAGCAAATTCACAGAAATGAGATAAAACATAGATACATTATCAGAGGGAAAGAGACTACAAATGAGAAAACAGATGAAGAATTGAAAATCCAAAACTAAACATCTCATAACCCATAAGAACATTTTAAAATGCATTCAGAGGTAAAGGAACATGTGCACACACAGTTGTTGAGAAAGCTCTTTGGTCAATTCTGTAGAATTCAGATGTCAATGTACAAAAACCCAAACAAAAAATGAGATAGAGAATAAAAAACCTTACGTACTGTAAGGGTGTTTAATGGCTGAAAAAGGCACGTTAAATATATCATACAAAGGATTCAGATGATTTGTCTTCAATTGAACTCCCATGACTTCTGATAACGTGCAACAAGAAATCATCTGAATATAATTGGCGCATTTCTCCATTATCAACAAAAAGAAAAAGAAAAACAGAGCATGTGCACACAGGAACCAAGTGATTTCGAGTGTGTTTGGTAGTGTGGTACAGAGTGTTTTTCAATTGAAAATGCATCAAAATAATATTTTTTCAGTTTTTTGTTTTCATTTTTTATGTAAGCACATCAAAACCATCCAAAAACACCTAAAAACATCAATTTGATGCTTTTTCAGGTGAAAAGCAATTTGAAAAGAAGGTTGCAATGCAAGAACAAACACTCACTTCATGTATTACATATAGTTTGAAGTTTTCACAAACTGAATTTATGAAAAAAATCAATCTCTGATTAGCTTCTTGTAAAGCCAGCGAGGAAATTTTAGGTGACACACTAACAGTTCGAACATCTCACTGAACACTCATTGTAATTCTTTTTTTAAAAAAATAAACACTTATTTTATGTTAGAAGGGATTCCTAGACCCCAAATTTCCCTGGAGCACTAAACACTGCTTTTGAAAAGAAAATAAATGTCCCAATGTTTTTCTTCTGCTATTGATAACAATATGTACCTTCAAGAGCCAAGTCACAGCCTAATTTGTAGCCACGCATGCCCTCTAAAGTTGAGGAAACAAGTTGTCTTCCCTAAGACTAGTTGAAAAATAAAAGTGTGCTTTGCAAGTGTAATGCATAAGATAAAGAACATAACACAGTGAATAAATGTGTGCTATCAAAAATAAGTACCAGATTCGGACGAAATACATTGACCTTGTGAATTGGTCCCTCCCATGGCACTCATTTCATTGTGAGATTGACCAATTGACAGAGTTGAGGACGATTCCTGGTCCGGAAGATTAAGTCCTAACTGCTTTGCTTCATGATAAGGTTGGGGTGAAGGGTCTACTTTAAAGTTTATGTTCTTGGATAAAGATGTTGAAAATTGCTGTTCATTTGAATTCCACCATGAAGGGCAACTGACAGTAAAGTGTGGTTCATCAAAGTTTTTCTTCAGCAAGTTCTGAATTCGTAAAGCCATCTAGTTTATCTATATATATATATATCCTGAATTTGAAGAAAATCCTTAAGCAATCAAAGATTCTTGGTGGCTCGCCTTTGATATTACTGTTTAGCTGTCCCAAGAAAAAAACACAAGATCCACTGAGCTAGGCTGCTTCAGTTACATAAGAAAATGTGACAAAATTTAAAATCACATCAAAATGGATAGGTAGATCGAGATGAAATACACAAAATAGACTAATTTTTCACCATGAAACTACCAGATGAAGCTTTTTGACACAGAGAGAAATAATCTCATGCTGAAACAACCAGTCAGGTTCAAATCACCACTGTAAGGAAAGCTGAAGTTACCTAGAGCTTGTAATTTGAATAAAAAATATTGAATACTCAAAAAAGGATGGGAGACACTTAGAAATGTACAAGGATAATTCAATATTGAAATGAAATAAGAACAGGTTTTTAAATATGTACATATATTTACAATCTAAACTAGAAGTACTTGTTTTTAGCAGTTCTAGGTAATTTTTGGAAGTTAGAAACGCAAGTTTTTAAGAACTTTATACACCACTTATGCAGCAACTGATGACTGCATTCATTTCAGGCCTCAGCTATCACATAAGAATCTCATGGTTTACCCACGTTTCCAGGAAACTTGTTCAAGGCAGGTGATAACTAAAGTCATATCCATCAGAATCCAACACCCAATTCTCCATCAGTATCACTAAAGAGCAAAGGGTGTGCATACATGTGTGTTTGCTGGCTTGAGGTTGCTTCTGTGGTTGACAAATTTACCATGGACGAGTTGGGGACGAAGTGGTCCTATCTAATTGTACAAGAATCAACAGATGGAAAGCATTTTATGATACAATGTACAAACAAATCATAACTTACAATAAAAAGGAAAAATTAACTCCCTGACATGAATGTTCACACTAACTTGCTGCCAATGAATATTCACTACCATAGCATGAGATTCTTTCACATACTCCAATTTAGTAAAGTATTTCTTCCTAAGAGAACAAGCTAAATAACTAAACAAAACATTTGTTTTGACCATTTAAAGAACCTGACCTGCCATCAATATCAGAAATGAGTTTCCAATCAATAGATGATTCCTGCTGCACCCAAGAAACAATATAAGAAAATATAGTCCACGATTAACCACTATAAAGAATTGGCGTGCCTAAAATTTTCCAAAAGTGGGTGAAACATGCAATATTCAAGCTCATTACGAATTGAGCAAGAATGTGTGTCATCCACTGAACCCGCAAAACCGGTGAAGATAAGAAAAACCATTGATCTTGGCATGCAGCGTAAAAGCATGTATAAACCAGACTTGGCCGACATATTGATTCAGAGCTCAATGACTACCACTTTTAAATCGTTACTTCAAATCATTAAAATGCACCACGAGACTTTTTCCCCCCACTTTTCCATCAACATACGAATATGTAAACTGCAAATTAAACCTACCGGAGCTCCAAGTTTTTGGAACCTAAAAAGTAATGCCAGCAATTAACTGCGCTATGCAAGACAAGGCTAAGAAACTAACAGGAATGATTAATGTATATGTACAAACTAGTAAATCTAGCATTGAATAAGCATGCATGGAATCAAAGTCCAACCACAACAAGCAAGCCCAATACTTAGGGTGCCATATACTCTCCCAGTAACCTCTTGAATGCATTTGGTATACCAAGTGTAAGATGAATAAAATCACAAGAGAAATCCTCAAGAAACCCATTCCAATATCAGGGGGAAAAAAACATTCAGTCAATGCAAAACCTAACCTTTTGAGAACCAGAGAGTAAAATAAACAAAAAATGCAGAAAAAAAATTCCAAAAGTCTAAGGGATAGGATAAAAAAAAAAACCCAAGAAACCAAGAAAGAAAAAAAAAGGCCAAAAATAGTAGTGAGACCCAAGAACTAAGCATAGCAAAAGGATATAGAACCATTTTCCCATCATCATGATCTCAAACTCCACATGCACACATAAAACAGCATATAAAACATACCCACCTGGATTCTACACCCATAAATTTTATGCAAGCCATCAAACCAAGAACAAGCAGAAATAAGAAAAAGAAAACATCGAGAGAGAGAGAGAGAGAGAGAAGGAGAGATAAATAAAGTGAAAAAATAAATAGATGTAAGCAAATAAAATAGAGAAAGAAAGAGAGAAAGAGAGAAAAGGAAAGACCTTTGGGATCTGATAAGCAAGTCAATAAGTAGACGTTGAAGAAGAAGCAAAGAATTTCAAGAGGAAGCTGTAGGGAAGAAGTTGGGCATGTCTCCCTCTCTTGAAACTCTCCAAACCACCATCCCGCACCCACCTATCCTATCACTATAAATTTCTCCCCCCCACCCCCCCGCTCTCTCTTTGAGTTTTGCTTTGCTGTGACAATTCACATACCTACAAAGCTAGTAAGCTACTAATAATTTCTAAATAAAATAATATAATCACTCCACCACCACTATCACCACCTTCTTCTTTGCATATTGTTGCTTTTTTTAATGCATTTTCTAACGTTTTCTTTTTTCCTTAAGCTGGCCCACCTATCCCCACCCCAACACGCCCTTACTCTTTTGGCTTTATTCATAGCCGCCGTTCACTGTCCATTCCATACTCCACTATGTGTATTGGTGGCACTTAATTAGCTCAACCGTCCCTGTACTCTCACGATTTTCTTAATGCCATCCCCACAATTAATTTTCTGAATCCAGACTGCTTTCATGTGGGTTCCACCTTGTCAGTAGCCCTCTCCTTGGACTGGAGTAGACGTGATTTCATATTTTCCTTTCTTCTTCTTCTTCATCAAAGAACAAAAAAGACAATTTTTTTTTAAAAAAAAAATAGCATTACAATCTGGCATTTCTCGTCCAAGATCAAAGGAAATGGTAATCAACGAAATGCAACAAGGTCGCTCATGTCATGACATCGTTCTGTTATGATGGATGAATCTGCTCTTTGTTGTACCATTTCTTCATGTCAATGAAAGTTGTGGGAAGTTGTTTTCTTTTCAAGTAAACCAAAATACAAATAAACTCAAATCACCATTCACACTCTCCGTTTTTTTATCTTCTTTTTAGAAAAAAATCACATAAAACTACATCTTTCTAATCTAGATATTAGATGCAACATCAAAAACCCAAGAGTTCCCGGTGAAGCGGTAGGCATACTCTCGTCGCTTACGATGTTGGGGGTTCGACCTTCTTCGTCATCTGCAGAAGGACGCTTTGGGAGGCCTTGCCACCCGGGCTAAGGGATTAGTCTGGGACAGCGCCTGGGATACCCTGATTTGACCAAAAAAAGATACAACATAAAAAAATCAACCCATCACCTTAACCTTATCAACAATGTCCTCTACTCCATCATTGTCCATCCAAAAAAATTATATCAATTGAAATAAACATCAAAATGACCATCTTCTTCGTACAAATATAAAGATGAGCTTTCACCAAGCTATATAAAATTTAGTTTCCATGACAAAGTTTATAAGGTATTTTTCAAATTTTAGAGGAGAAAAATAGCAAAGTGGCTAACCATTCAAGATTTTTTTACAGCAAAGATATCTTTGAACTAGCATGCATGTTAGTAAATAAGAATAAGTATATTTTTAGATGATCTAACATGTTGTATTAAAAAAATTAATAAATTTTGATGAGTTTCGGTTTTATAGTTTAATCATCGGACTTAAGGGTGAGCAAAAAAACTGAAAAACAGAGAAAACCGAGAAAACTGGAAAAAAAATAACCGAAAAAACAGAACCGAAAAAAACCGAATTAACTGATTAAAAAATCACAAAAAAAATCTGGTTCGGTTTCGGTTTTCAAAGTCTGAAACCGATTGAACCGAATTGAATCGGTTCAACCAGGCCACCACTTAAAAATAAAACAAGTATAAATAGAAAGTTTCCTAACCCTAAACCTACATGCAGCCGCCCCCCTCCCCCCTTCCTTTGCTCTCTATATCTCTGCATCTCCCCTCTTCCCCCCTTCCTTTGCTCTCTACATCTCCCCATCATCTCTCCTCTCTTATTTTTCTTTATGCTCAGCTCCACGATTGTTACTCATTAGTTGTTAAACTCCTGCTTCATGCTCCTTTGCTTAAGCTTCATCTCCTTCAGCCGCCCCCTCTCCCTGTTCTCTGTCTCTCATCTCTCAAATGATTTGAGTTAAATCTGTTTTATTCTCTTCCATGCTCTTTATCTCTGTCTCTTATCTCTCGGATCTGCATGTTCTTGGCCCAAATATTGTGGTTTTGTGGTGCTTGATAGTTTTATGTTTATCTTTCAGATCATGCTTCTGATTAATTCTTTCCCTGCAGCGATGTTTGGTAATTGCTTTTGAAAATGCTTCTGGTTGAATCCAGTAATCATGGACTGATCTAATCTTTGGTGACCTCAATATGATGAGATATGGGTGCATGCATGATGCTGGGAATTGCTTTAATGCTTTCTATTTGTTTGCAATTGGTAGGCCTTGTAACATTCCCTAGAGAAGGAGTGGATTGAATTTGAAATTAGCTTGAGCATCATAATTTCGGTTTAAACCGGTTTGGAAGAGAAAAAAACTGAACCGAACCAAAATTAATCGGTTTGAACCGGTTTTCGGTTCAGTTCGGTTCAAAAACTAAAAAAAATTCGGTTTGGTTTTTTTTATCCAAAACCGGACCGAACCGAAAATGCTCAGCCCTAATCGGACTAACTCTTTATGTTTACTATTCAAGCCTTTCTTGTTAGAGTTTTTTTTTATAGAAAAATTACCATGATCATCTTATAGTTTACTCAATTTTACAATTTACTTTCATTATCTCAAAAATTATAGACAACATCTTGAGCTTTATAAGTTCATAACATTTTACATAACACAAAAAAAAAATCAACAAAAAAATCTTTGACGCATCAAATTAATGAAAAATCCACTATAAAAAATTCAAATATTCACACATCAAAACACACACAAGCGGCAAGCAAGAAACACTATCATAATTCTTCAAAAATTCTCCATCAATAAAAATTCTTGAACCCAAGTGCTAAAAATTCTTGAACCTAACTGCTAAAAACTATTCAACCCAATTGCTAAAAATTCTTCATCTCATCTGCAAAAATATATCAATCACAGTGCTAAGATTCCAACAACCAAACAGTGGCTAAAATTTGAAAACTGCATTGTTTGACCAACAAAGATATCATCTTGATCTTAAGGCCAGATTTTTTTATCTTGTATTCTGTGTTATCTTGATTTTTCTTCATATAAGGATACGCCACAACCTTTATCATCCATCTATTGAATCCAAAATGCATTATAGAAGATCAACAATAGTTTTCTAAATGCTCAATCAAACAAAAGTACCAAGTAGGAATGATCAAATAAGAAAAAAAAAAAGATTAGGGTTCTTTGACTATGAATGTCATGCAGTGAATGGATTAGAGAAAATCATATTGCAAAATTCAGAGTTGTCAGACATGTCATGTGTCTTTTATTTTTTTTAAATAAATATAAGAACAACGCAACAAACAATAAACATTTTTATAATATGTAAGATAGATTGTGGCAAACAATTCAACATGTTTAGCTTAGTTGCTTTGATATTCTTTATAGTTTTTAAACCTAACCTCATAGTTGACCTGGAACAAGTCATGAGTCATGTGGGTTACCCTAAGTTAACACAAATGAAACCCGACTTGGCCTAGGTCCCGTGTACCCACATACCAATATATTTTATGCATTTATTTAACATACATATCAATCTACAATACTTGAAGTAATATATACCCAATAAGTGTTCAAATTCATTTAATTTTTATCTTACTACCAACTTTTAGGTCCGTTTAATCCATATTTGAAATTTGTTCTAACTATTAATCTCAAGCACATATATTATATCACTAATACAATTTACAAAGTCAATTTAATTACATTATACACAAATTCAACATTTTTCTTTCCTATATATTATCGACTCTTTTTAATGAAAAATCCTATGTTCATTCTTCTAACTCATTTCATTCTTCCAACTCATTAAGTCTTCACACAACCATCCTAGCATCTATTTTATTTTTATCATATTTATTCATCATAATTTTTTCCCAAAATACGACAACTAATACTTTCTTCACATGCAAATAATATACAATTTTCAGCACAACTAAAAGGTCATTTTAACATAATCTTCCATTCATATGCATCACAAGGACACACATATTCATAAGTCTTAAAAAACTCCTATCATTTGCTCGTTATCCATATATGGCCGATTCTATGAGAAATTGTTTTTCCTTGGTTTATTTCAAATTTTCCTATAATCTCTTTTTTTTTTACCATTCTCATGCTAACATAATTGATTTTCTTTAACATATTCATTTCCTAATATTTCTCAAAAACCCTAGAATCCAATTTTAGGGGTTTTCCATTCTTTCTTTCTTAAGTAAATAAAACACCAAACTAGTTGATAAAAAAAATACCAACCAAGTTTTGAGTTTGGTTTATGGGTTTCTTATCAAAACTTTTGTCCTTTCCTTCTCCTTTTCCTTTCAAAGTTTCTTGTTTCTCTCTCTAGTCTTAACTATTATCAAGCTTGTTCTTCTTTATCTCTAGTACTTCATGAGTTTTTTTTCCTATCATGCTCACTCTTAATCTTTCACAACTCATCATTAAAGAGCATGACCTTAAATTTGGTAAGAAACATGAGGGGAAGATTATGTTCTACTCTCTTAGCTATTATCGGCCCTAAAGAGGATAAGATAAAAGAATTTTCGGCTTAGTTACCAACTTACCCTTACTTAATTCCTTAATTATTTATTTGTTATAGACTATTTGGTCAACAATACTATTTTTCAAGGCCTTTCCAAACTCATATTGCCCTGAGATTTTAACTTAAGATAGAAAAATAGGTCTAAAGACTCATCATAAAATTTCAGTTTGATACAATATTCGGATTGAGAGATATGTTTAATATCGTAAAACTAGATATTCGGTAATTTTACATCAAAAATCGGAATTTACTACTTATACATTTCATTTGGTTTGAGAGGGAGGGAAAAAAAAGAAAATTTTGTAAGAACTCATTCCCCCTTTACTTACGGTGCCTTTGGTTTCTTAAGAAGGAGAGGGAGATAACTTTTTCCTCTAATTATGAAAATATCGTTAGTTTAATTCCTCGTATGTATTCTTATACGATCCATGGATTTTTATTTTTCTTGTTTAGATTTAAATTGTTAAGGTTTTCCGCTAATTTACCTGGAATTTTTCTACATCTCATAATAAAAATTTCCACTAATTTTCTTATTTTTCAGTAGAAAAGTAAACTATTAAACATGGATTTAAAAGTTTAAGCTTGGGTTTAAATCCCAGGTCATACAGGTCACGGATCAACCCACTGGATTAGGTCTGGTTTTAAAACAATGGTATTCTCAAATTTTATAACTATCTTCATGTATTGATCACATGTTTTTGGGTTGTGAACCATTAAGGTGACTCTATCTAGAACTTTATCAACTCTGACAAATTTCTATTTGAGGTATATTTGCAAAAAATCATATTCATCTACTTTCTTAATTTTTATTTTAGCATCTCTAAAACCAATATGTTTCTGTCAGAAGTTAAAAAATTAAAATCCTTCCTCATTTGAACAATGTTAATATAAGTTGCAAAACATAAATTAAACATGTTATAGAAAAAGATTTAAAAATTAGGTTTCTGTGAATAGTATCCATAATTTTTAATTTGGGGATTTTTTAGGGTTTTCAAGATAACAATATTGATTGTTTTCCCACTAGCAAAAATCCCTCTAGGATTCTGAATATCGATGTCTAAACAAAAAAAAATTTCTAGTTTTTAAGCTTAGGATCTACGAGTTCAATAATTAAAAACTTAGGCTTTTTAGTTAAGTCGAGTCATAAAACCTATATTCTAATGAGATAAAAATATTTAACAAAAACTATTATCGAAGTCCTGATTAAAAAAAAACAATTAGAACATACCTTTTTATTGTTTAGTTCTAAACAATAAATGTTAGAGAGATGATGATATTTCAAAAGTTGGTGATGAGAAGAGACAACTCATTTCTAAGATAATTGACGATAAACAATAAAATTTATAATTTTATAATTGATTTAGGTTTAGTTTAGACTCTAAAAAAAGAGAATTTTGATTATAAAAAGAGAGAAGTCAAAAATTAAAGAAATGAAAGGTTTATGGTGTCGTTTAGTTGTTTTTCTAATATAATATATATGGTTTTATTTTGGTCATTTAAATAGATTTGAAATTTTTTTTGACTGATAATGTTTTCGTAATTTTTGAAACAATAGAGGTAAGATGTAAAATTAAGTAAACTATATAATAGTCATGGTAAGTTTTTCCTTTTTTAACTTGAGAATTTTGGAGACGTATTGCATATATGGGTTTGTTTGTCCTTTTTTATATATATTTTAATTCATTCCTCTTCTTTTTTCCCTCAAGATTATAAAGGAAATATAAACTATGGTTATCCTTCATAGAGAGAAAGATAAGCGGCAATTGGATCCATATATCAGTTTACATCAGTAATTGGAGTCTGTTTAAGAGTGTGGTAAATGTTGCGTCTCAAAGTGTTTTTCACTTATAAATACATAAAAATATATATTTTTATTTTTTAAAATTTATTTTTGACATCAGCACATCAAAACGATTCAAAAACAAAAAAAAATTAAATTTTTTTCAAAAATGCGATTCAACCCCTCTCCCGAACAGGTTCTTAATATATAAAATTCAGAAAACAGGAACCCCGTGCACAAAGAAGTTAAGAAGAGGGTTTAAATTATGCAAATTATTGGATGAAGGACGGTATTAAAAGAACACCAAAAATACAAGGATGCCACAAGCTAATTAACTCGAAGTGTGTGCAAAGGCAAAAGAGGCAAAAATATAATGTATT
>Ga0325405_1002705_pt1 | contig 18277 bp, 11 predicted proteins | sample PopdelMetagenome_21_FD_205663 | JGI IMG/M metagenome (GOLD analysis project Ga0325405, IMG submission 205663) | Populus deltoides microbial communities from Bellville, Georgia, United States - Xylem-Control-R2 | ecosystem: Host-associated > Plants > Phyllosphere > Stem > Wood/Secondary xylem...
ATTTTGTGATAATTTTTATGTTATTATATTTCCTAATCTTGTTGATTTTTTTGTATGGTGTACAAGATTGTGTGATAGTTTTTTCTTCATGTTTATGGGTTTATTTAGGTTTCTGGAATTGTTTTTTTATAATATGAGATTTATTTCCTAATTTTTTTCATTGAACTTAACACCAAAATTACTTTAATTTGATATGATAAAATATTTGGATTTTTTTATTTTTCCAACTTTGATTTAATTCAAATATAATTATATTTTTATTTTTTTTTATTTTAACTACTAATGAAATTACCCACTAGACAAAGAACTTCATCTAAAATTATTTTGGTAATTTTTCCCTGTGTAAAATTTCATCTATATAAAATTATCGACAAACATTACCATCAATTTTTTTTCTTCAATAAATTAATTATCTATGGAATGTTGCTATATTACCAACTTTCATCAATCAGAAACAATTTTTTGACAGTACTGAAGTTTCGACATTTAAAACTTGAGATTGAATATTGTTCTTCTATCAAGGAACTAATTCTTGCTTTCCTATAATTATTATTATAATAATTACATTATTATAATTACATTTTTTTCTTTGTTCTTTTTTCATTGCATGATGGAATATTTTGATTTGTTTTACTTTACATCCTCTTAGGTGTGCATTCTGACAAGAACTATTTATATATTTCATAAATATTGTTATTACAAAATAAAATTATAGGATCTAGATTTAAAAAACTAAAATACCTGAGAACTTTAGTTTTCCTAAATTTTTTTCCTTGCTAATATATTCAAATCACATTTTTTTTTGTCTCATCATCCAATTTTTCTTCTATATTTTTTGGTCCTTTAATGTGATGTTGGAACATTTTTATGTATGGATTTGTTTTAATTATCATGTTCTCATGTAGGCAATGTGAAAAAATATTATTTATTTGTTACATAAAGATTTATATTACAGTATAAAGTTATAGGGTTTAGTTTTATAAAAACAAATTAAGGAATAGGAAACAACATAAAAAGGTCATCTTTTATGTTTTTACCATTCTAAATGAGCGTTTTTCTATATTTTAGTCCATGCTTCTTTAAAATTTTATATTTCAATCTTAATATATATATATACACACACACATACATATATTTTAGTCTATGACAGTTGAGAAAGGAGAAAAAAACTCATAGCAAAAAAAAAAGAGAAAAGAAAAAAAATTTTCAATCAACTACATTCTTGATGATAAAAAAAACTTAAATCTTGATGTCAATTGACTCATCTTGGTGAGGGAAAATCAATATAAGTGATTTGAATCTTTGCATAAAAAGTAAATAGAAGTCCAAAACATTTGGTTTGTTTTTTGAAATTTTAGGCTAATTAAAATGTTTTATCTTTGTAAATGAGTTTATTGATGTTCAAATGATTTTCTTAAATGTTTTTAAATAAAAAAAATAATGAAAAATAAGTTTTTGGGATTCAAAAACTAAAAACTTGATTTTTTGATCATCAAAGATAAATTTTAATGTCTGAAATTCATACCAGAGGGTTCAAGTGTCTTTAACCTGACCAAATTCATGGACTCGGCATTGTAAGCCCACATGCACTTGCACTTGATGCTCTTGGCTTCTTTTTTCTAATATTTCAAAATAAAATCCTATTTAAATAAATAATAAGAGGACAATTTGAAAAATTATTCAATTATTTGATGTTTTTTTTAATAAGATTATTTTTTATGATAATATTTACAATTGTTTTGAATGATTATATATGAAACTATTTGAAATTTGTTTTTAAAAAGTTGCACCAAAATTTTCAATCAAAATAAAATATATATTTTGTTATTTTTTATTGTTGATTTTTTATTTTATTGTCTCAAATTAATTATTCTTTTATTTTTTATATAGTTACATAAAAATAATTGAAACACTATTTTCTGTTTCTTGGGTTAAAATTGCTTTATAAATTATGGTAATCTTTAATGTAGAAAAACCGTGTTTCGAATAAAAAATACATGTTTTTTCTTCAAGAAAAAAAAATGAAATGAATGAATAACAAAAAGGAAGTTATTGTTGAAGAAATACATGTTTTTTTCCTTAATTAAATTATATATTTTTTATGAATATTTATTTTAATTGCTTTAAGATCTGTATTCAAATGACCATACCATTAATAAAGAAAGTCATGATTTGTCAAGTTAAAAAAATATATACATAAACAAGGAAAAAAAGAATTTTGACTAAAAAAATTAAGTAATTGTAATTTTCAAAAGTATTTATTTTTATTTTCAAAAATTATATATTTTTAGAATGGCTCTGTTAAATCACACGAGCAAAAAGTACTAGTTGAATTCTAAAATTAACATATCTATTCTATTGTAGTTTTTAATTTAATTAACTAGGAAGATTTTCAACTATTAAATGAAGCAAATATTAAATAAATATACAAAATAGTTTGGTTAGGAAGCCTTGGAGAATGCACACTGATATGAACTCAGTGTTTCTTATCTTTTTTTTTCTTCTTTTTTTTTTGGGGGGTTTTTTTCTATAAAAAAGGAGTTATTTTATATTATAAATATAGAATACGAGACATAAGCCAAATTTAATGCTCGGAGTATAAGATACAGCTCAAGCCCAAAATCTAATGGACTAGAGTGCATCTGGGCTCATTAAACCCAAACATAATCCATCTCCTTTTCAATCCGGTCACACTACATCACTTAATATAACTTTGGACCTAAATTGGGTGACATGACTACATACAAGCCCAACTTTTAACCGACTTAATTAACCTAACTTGCCTATAAACCATGAGACTTCACATTGGGTTTAGGATCCCCTCCAAGTTCATAGTGCCAAGCATCTAGACACACATTTACCTTAAGGACACCCAATGTCAGATAGAACGTGTTCGATTTTAAAAACATTCATCTAACATTTATAAAGTTGATATTCAATATGAAAAATAATCTTAAGAAGAATTTTTATGAGAACAAAGTATTGATAGAATTTTCATGGAGATTATTACATGGAGATAACTTACAGAGATAATTTTTTAGTGAACATAAATAGAGAGAAATACTACTTCGTTATTCATGGAGAGATAATAAAAAACAAATTTGGTGTTTATTGATGATATACCTTTTAAGTGATCAAAGTGTTGTGCATAAGACATACTTTTCTCATTTATGTACTAGAGATTATAACTATTGACATTGATCACTTAGGTATATTTTTATGTATCTCTCACCTTGAGGTCAATTTTCCTCCTTTGTATGAGTTAAATGCCGCCTCCAATTTTTTTTAAGACATGCCTTTTACTTTAGATTGCTTGTTTTTAACTTTTGCATTATGACTCGATCCTCTTTTAATTGTAGGCCTCATTTCTTATAGGGTTGTTAGTCAAATTTCTTCCAGCATATCTAAGTTTGCCTTGAGTTTTTTATTATTATACTAAGAAGATCAATGAAATGATTTGTAGCCAGGGGCCTTATTTAGGATTGTATCATGGCCTTACTATCATTGATAAAGAAGAATGAAATTTCACATATGAAGGATATTTTAATAACATTGTATTACCATAATATTTCATCTTGGAGATTTACAAATGCCATTTTAGCTTCTTCTTTTTTTAGCCAATTGAGGATAATTTGTTTGTGATCTCTATTTTCCCATTGGTTTGGGGATGGGACATAGAGGAAAAACTATGATCTATACATGGCTTTAAGAACTACTCCCTCGTCTTCTTGTTATTAAACTACGCACCATTTTCTATGATGAGAACTTTAAGGAGCCCAAAATGATAGATATTGTTTTTTTATATCAAGAATATGAATTTGTTGGCAATTATATTAGCTAAAGCTTTGACCTCTACCTATTTGATGAAGTAGCCTACAATAACTAAGACAAACTATATTTTCTTTAAGGCTTCAAAGAATAATTATAGGAGGTCTATCTCATACTAATAGAAAGGTTAGGATAATTCAATGATGGTCATTTCTACTAAAATTTAGCATAGCACTGAGAAAATCTTTAGAACTTGTTACATTTTTTGACCATGTCTATGGCATCTTAAAGAATGATAAGCCTTTAAACCTGTATATATGCCATATACACCCTTTTATAGATATCCTTTAACACATAATTATTTTCCTTTATGGGTAAGCATTTTAAAAATGAAGCCAATATTGATCTTTTACATATGTCTTATCTATAAAATGATCTATTATGAGTAGATATTATATTATGTGAGTTATCTAGTCATATATATCCATGATGAATTGAAAGATGCTCATTTGTCCCTTCTCTTACTCGATACTTGACCATTCTAAGATTTCTATTCAAACATTAAAAGAAAGGTTGGAGTTTTCCAAATTTATCAAGAGTTCTACCTTATTTTATTTTTTCTTATTGGATCCTGGTGATAATCATTTTGTTCATTTCTTCTTTCTTGAAGGCCAACTGTCCAATACGTTCTGCTAGTACTTGATCATGGAGGACACTTTTATATCAAATTTTCGTTCACATTAACCAATCATGAGCTATGATTCATTGTATACTTGGAGGGTATAGGCATTTATTGCCTCAACCAAACAAAGCCTAGTTAGGAGGGCTTAATATTCAACCAAACAAGGCTTATTAGTAATATTTTGGTCCACATTCATGAATATTAGAGGACCCACTCATATATAGTTTCTATATAGATGGGGGAAGTGTGCACATAAGTGTTACATCTTGCTTATAAACTGTTAATTTTATAAATAAATAAATAAACAAAAAGAACTTGATGAAGTATGCTAAGGACTAAGGTTTTATGGTCGGTCATAATTGATACTAGAGACCAATCTTTCCCAATTTAATGTATCACGTTAAGAATCATTAATACAAGCCTAGTTTATATAGAATTTCTTTAAGATATTGATAATTCAAAACAATAATTTGGTGCACTTGGAAGTAAGACTTTAACTTTCTTTTTATGCTTACCAAGATGAGGTCCACCTGTTTTACCTTCAAGTATCTTATCTCAGTGTTGTGATAGTCTTGCTAGTGTAGTACACTAGCTTTTAAAATTCATAGAGTTTTAAAGAGTGAATCTCATAAAAATCAGTTATGAGAATTTTTGTCAGAATAAGTTATGGAGAGAATTTTCATAAAGATTATTATATAAACACAATTTATGATCAATATCACCTAGAGAAAAATAAAGCTTGTAAACATGATTCTCCGGGCTTGGAAATAAAATAGAAAAAGCTAAATAGGAATGGGTAGGTTTTCTAGATAAAATCCTAAGGGAATACAAGGTTACCAAGAAATACTCCATATGAGAAACTTCTTATCTACTTATTTATGATACCAAAGCCATTATACCAACCTAAATCAAGTTCTCAATGACAATGCACTTCACTACTCCTTCTAGCAGAATGGTAAAAAACTCAGTGCAAACTAAAATTTGCTTGAAGAAACCTAACTAGCAGCCTTTCTAAAAAAAATAGGCTACTAGTAAAAGATAATCGAGTTCCACAATGCATAAGTTAAAAAAATGGCATTTTAAGATGTAAAAAAAGGTCTTGAGAAAATTAGAGGTAACATGTAACTTAGAAATATGAGGAAAACTAGCCCAAAATGGAATAGGCCTTACAAAGTTAAATGACTGATCGAGGTGAATAATCATTTTTTTTTTCAAGATATAAATGAGAAAAGTATTTATGATATATAACATTTGGTTCACTTAAAGGTATATCATCAATAAAAATCAATTACATACTTTATAGTTTCTCTATGAATAAAAGTAGCATTTCTCTTTATTTATTTTTGCCATGAAATTATCTCCTTATATTGTCTTTGTATAACAATCACCATCAAAATTCTCTCCATAGTTTGTTATTGTAATAATTGTCCTTATAATTTATTTTTATGGTTATAAAATATAGCTTTACTTAGGTACGAAATAATCCCTGGTTTAGATCCAAAGCGCTACTTTGCTCAAGCATAAAACACTCTTTATATGGGTAAAAGAAGCTCATCATCACACTTGGAAAAAAATAAATTCACGAGATCACAAAAGCTTGATTACATCCTTTTTAAAAGTACAAATGTCATCAAGAAATGATTTCTCAATCAACCAATAATAGAGACCACCCTAATGCATCGGGCTGGCTCTTCCTTTTACATCGACTCCTCTTTGTTGAGCTACCCCACTAAAGTCCTCACGACTTACTCCCGTTTGCTTGCTCCTCTTTGGATCTAAAGCCACTTCATCATCATCATCATCAAGCATAATACCTAGGTATTGGATCTAAGTAATAACCTTTGTATGTTGTACGAAATTAGTGAAGTTTGGGTCGAGATAATATGAAATACTTAAGAAACATTTATACACACCCCATTAGAGAAGTTGTAAATGTGAAGATCATTTATCATTTATATGATCTTTCCTTCTAAGATCTCTTTAAAAGCCATAGACCTTTACTACATCTATTGAAACTTCCCAGGGGCACCCCTCAACACTCATATGTAGTCTATTTCTTTTTTGGCTCATTCAGACTCCTTCTTAAGTACACCTAAGGCTAGTCCATCTCCTCCTAGAAGTTACATCTTCTCCATCTTTGTGTAGAGATTCTTGATATCCAGCTAGATAATTTGGCCATCCTTCTGTTGTAGACTCATAGTGAGGACATTCTTAAAAACTTTTAATTAATTGTCTAAGAAAGTAGTGATCTCTCTAAGCCTTCTTTAGATCTGGGTCTCTTCCTGGCCACAACAATCACATGAAGCATATGATTATGTCATTTTAAGGTTTGGAAAGATTGACATGTATTTGAAAGACCTAAACTGAATAACATAGTTAGATACAAGTGTAAACTTATAAAGGAATAACAACTCAGAAAAAAAATTATATACTTACATTGAGGAATAGATTTTGAGTAGTGTGCATATATCTAGATAAGCTACCACTCATCTACCTATCTATGTCTATAAAATCTAAGACAGGTGCAAGAAAGCATCTATAATGGGTAGCCCAACCTATCCTTGGATGGTGGGATGATTCAAAAGTAGAGTAGCCTAGGCATGAGCTTTCTCCCTTAGTTAGCTTAATCCTAAAAGGAAGAATATGCCCTGACCTTGGTCCCTGGGCTTGAGAGTCCTTTAAAGATGGGTCACCACCACCATTGTTGGTTAAGGGGGTAGGGGGTAACACTTATAATTCTAAGTAGAGTACTAGTTAGAGTTGGAGTAGCATGAGAAAGGGAGGGGTTGAGTCCTTTAAAAATATTTAATTTCTTATTAGACTAAGATAGGGCTCATTTTTTCTCTTTCCTTTACCATATCAGGCTACCATCCTTGCTACAACACTTTCAAAGTCTATGGAAACCTTTTTGGTTACTTTATTTTATTCTTTTTAGGTGATTTTGTCGTATAAATTCTTCTCTTTAAAGAAAAACAACAACCTCTTTTATTAATCACAAGCTAGATTATTCAAAAGGTGAAAAACTCTTTCACTAAAAAGAAGGGGGATAACATATTTTTGGGTTTTACCCTTATATTAGATGTAACAATGCTGGTAAAGAAAAAACAAAAATGGCTAGGCTACAATTCAAAAGCAAAAATAACTTTACAACTATGAAAATTCCTATGTAATTACCTACTAAATGTTTTTGTGGTAAGCATTGTTGGGCTAAGTGATTGATGTTACTTAGTTATGGACTACTTTATTTAGTTGTATATAAGCCTCTAGACCTTACCTAGGCTCGATCTCATATTGTTGGATCAATTGGGGTCTTTTTATAAATTTAAGCACCATTATATTTCTTAAAGCCCTGGTGTGAAGACAATTCATCTATGGGAGACCACTAATTACTCTTCTCTCTACTTTTTTTATATGTTTAGTTTTTCCCTATATTATTCTATTGATGAAACTCTTTGCCCAAGATGAATAGTTATAGAACAAAGAAATACCTTAGGTTGCACTTCCATACCAAATAGCTAATGGCTATACTTAAATATTATAGGAAATGGTTTTTCGCCATGCTACTTTATATGGTGTATGAAGACAATTAAGGTAACCTACCTATTTAAGTGTAGCTGGTCGGCACAAAGATTACAATAGAAGAATGTCTTTATACAAGCCTAATAAAAGGAAGGAATGCCCATACTTGAACATAAAAAAAAGGAGTTGTGATTTCTTTCCTCCATGTATGTTGATAAGTACTTAAAAGTGTATTTTTATTAAGGTTTTATATCATTATAATACACTTAAAGTATCAGAAAATTCCCTAACTTCAATATGTTTTCTAATAACAATTCTTATAATACAATATATCTTTAATTTATGATAAATGCTTATTTTAAATACAGGTTTGCAAATTCAGAGAGGGACAAGCTTAGAGAAGAAATTCTAATTAGGGTGGTTCAATTCAAATTGGAACACCATTTGATTTTAGGTCATAATTGGATTTGTAGACTGTTGATTTATGTGTGTTTTATCTTGATGAAAAGTTAAGACATAGACCGAAAACATTCATGAAGAGTGCAAGATTCAATACTACCATTTTGTAGTTCAAAACTTGGCAACAAAAGAGAAGTCTGAATTTGTCATACATCTCAAATATTATTTTGGTGTTCAACCCATATATCGAGTTCTAGAAGTCCAAATAAGCCCATTATTTTTTTTTTGGAAAGCTAAGACAAAAACCTACAACATTCATGCATATCTTCTATTTAAATTCTGATGCTATCAATGATGTTTTGTTCAACCGTCAAAGCAATAGTTAGTCACCAAAGCAATAGTTCTAAATTTTAGCTTATAAAATGAGGCATTTTCCATTCATTGAGACAACTTGTTTTTCATATCAAGATCATGCTCTTGCTTTTTTTTCTTTGTATTTTTGTAATGTTTAATTTTTATTTCATGTTATATTCTCATTAATCTCTTGTTTATGCTTATCATTTCCTTTACTATACTTAGTTGATTTATATCATAGCTATGTTCTTATATTGTTTATTTATGTTTTCTTCTTAATCATATTTAGTTAAGTATATTTTTGCCAAGGTGAAAAGGTTACACTAATGAAGAAAGAATAAATGTAGTACAAACTCACCTGCAATCCTTATTTGGTTTCTTCCTTAACAGTTTCTACTTACTGGGTTATTAGGCCTTGCATGGCTAGTCTTCGATGGGAGAATGTTCCCTCTTTGACTTTGTTTTTTTTATATCATATTTTTGCTTCTCTTTTGCTGCTTCCTGGATAGTTGGCCAATGTATGTATGACCTGGTTGTATCCGGTTCTGTTCTGATTGGGAGTTTGTTCCCTCTTTAGTTCCCATATATTTTGTACATGTATATGAACTTGCTGGTTAACCAGTATGGTTACTTTTGATCTCAATACATTCTTACATTCTGATAAAAAAAAAGTATAGTACAAACTCAACATGAACTTTAATATGATAATTAATAAAGAACCAACATGGACTTTAATACATTCTTACATTCTGATAAAAAATATATATATATAATACAAACTCAACATGTTGTTGGTATAAGTTAGCATCATGAATACTTGACAACATCTACAAGTATTGGCGTTACTCAAATAAGATAATTAATATGACCATTTTAATAACTTAAAATGAGCTAACAATGATAAATCATCTGATTAGAACATTCTTTGTGTATGGTTTCTAGTTGAGTAATAAAAAGAGTTTTGACTATACTTATTAAAATATCATTAGTGGATCTTCTAACCTTAACAATTGTTTTGTCTTTGTTTAATCTTTACATTAATATCACATCTCAAAGTTCTCTTCAACTCTATTTCTTTTATTATTTATGGTTTTGTATACTTAACCTTCATGTGGATCGACCCTGTTCTTGCCAAGATATTTATTAATTTAACACTCCTATACTTGGGAGAAAACATCAATCATTTGATCATGTCAAGTTTTTGGTGTCGTTGCCTATGAGGTAAGTTACTGTACAAACTATAAATTGTTTTTTTCTTCTTCTTTACACTTCTATTTTATCTAATTTCATTTCTTTCTTCTTTTATTCTTTTCTTTCTGCGCTTGCATAAAAGTTTGGTCATGCATATTAAGTGGTAGACTATCTAGAAAATCTTTATCTTCTTTAGAAAATATGGTTGAAGAAGATAACCAGTCATTTTATAATGATAATAACCATTTTAGAAAATTCAGAGGCCACATGAATTTAACAAGAATGAGTACATCATCATGCATGTTTTTCCCTCCTTCTGCATTTCACTTTAATTTTAAATCAAGTATCATTCAACTTTTACCAACTTTTTATGGATTAGATCTAGAAAATCTATACTTGTATTTGAGAGAATTTGAAAAGGTTTGTAATACTTATAATGACTTAAATTTGTAATATGAACACCATCAGATTAAAGTTTTTTCATTTTTTCTAAAAAGATAAAACATGGCTATAAAATCTTAAGTTAGGATCTATTCGTGTTTGGGATGAAATGCAAAAAAAATTAAAGAAGTTTTTTCCTTTTTATCAAACAAACTCTTTCAAAAGAGAAATCACCACTTTCACTCAAAAACTAGCAGAAATATTTTACCAGTGTTGGGATAGGTATAAAAACTTGCTTAATACTTGTCCTTATTATAGTTTTGAAACATGGAGATTAGTTTTACATTTTTATAAAGCTTTAACACTTAAAGATAGGCAAATGGTGGAATTGATGTACAATAAAACTTTTTGAGATAAAGACCTTGATGAAGCAATGGAGTACCTAGACTTGTTAGTTGAAAATGCCTAAAATTAAGATACTACAGGCACTTGTGAGGCACCAAGTAAAACTCAGTCTCATACATCTAGTGGAGGCATGAACAATGTTAGGGAAAATCATGATCTCCAAGCCAAATTTGCATCTTTAGCTAGAAAAGTCAAGGTACTATAATTGAAAAAAAGTGGTCGATTAAAATCTATTCAAAAAATTATGTTTCAAAATTGTGAAACTAATGAAAACTTAAACAATGATTTTCTAACTTTGCCTTCTTTAAAGCAATGTCTCCATGAACAAGTCAATGCTTTAAATAGTTTCCAAATCTCAAATCCCAAATCCTAATCCATACCCGCAAACATACAACCTCGTTTAGAGAAATCATCCAGATTTTAATTGGAAGAGTAGTAATAATAATGCACAAACTTCACATACACCATTACAAGCACACCAAAATTTTGAAAATTCTCATGGATATGCACCTTCTCATGGTCCCCCTATTAGAATAAATCTTGAGAAAACAATGCATGCATTCATTGAAAAGCAACAGTCAATCAATATTCAAAATGCTCAAACTATGTCAAATTTGAAAGATACTCTTGCAAAATTCACATTTGCTCTTAGTTTTAAGGAGAAAGGTAAGTTTCCTTTTCAACCACAATAAAATCCCAAAGGAAAATACAATTTAAGTACGAGTAGCTCAAGAAGTCAATGCACGGATCAAATCAAATCAATCATGACTCTTCGTAGTGGTAAGGCTATTGAAAAACCTATTCTTGAACCTTGTGAGAAAGATGATGAGTCAATCCCTGAGGGTAAGGAAGAGCTCAAAGATGATGAGTCAATCCCTAAGGGTAAAGAAGAGGTCAAACCTGAATATTGTAAAGAAATTACTAATTCCTTACGAATACTTCCAGTTTCTCATATCATGACTAACCAAAGGAAAGTGAATCAAAATTCTAAAATCTTTGAAACTTTCAAGTAAGTAAAGATCAATACACCTTTTTTGGATGTTATTAAACAGGTACTCTCTTATGATAAATTTTTAAAAGAGTTGTGCACCGTGAGGAGAAAACTGAATGTGGAAAAGAAAACCTTTTTAGCCAAACAAGCGTCATTCTTCAAAACAATAATGCTTTGAAACATAGAAACCCCGGTTATCCTATAATTTCATACTTTATTGGAGAATATAAAATTAAAAAAAAAGCTTTACTTGATCTTGAAGCTAATGTGAACTTACTATCATATTAAGTTTTTCAAAGTCTCAATCTAAGTGAGTTAAAACCAACTTTATAACTCTTTTACTTACTGATAGATATGTAAAAATGCCTAGAGGAGTTCTTAAATATGTGTTATTACAAGTTCATAAATTCATTTATCCTATGGATTTTATTGTATTTGATACACAACTTGTTAAACATGCAATTCAATTTCTATTATTTTAGGACGTTTATTTCTTACAACTTCTAATGTATTGATTAATTGTAGGAATATAGTGCTCAGGTTATCTTTTGGAAATATGACATTGGAAATGAAGGTTTTTAACATTTGCAAGCAACCTAGAGATGATAATGATTTAAAAAAGTCAACTTTATTGAAAATTTAGTTTATGATCAATTCGAAACTACTTCTAGTTGATTTACAAATTATTTGTTTTCAAAAAGAATCAAATGTAAGTAGTTGGAAACCAAAAATTAAGAAATTGCCACCATGATCAATTAAGTTCATACCTTCAAGTGTTCAACCACCAAAACTTGATTTGAAACCACTACCATTTAATCTGGAGAACTCATTTTTTTGGAGAAAATGAAACTTTTCCAATAATAATCTCTTCCAAACTTAATGCATATGAAGAAGGTAAGTTATTACAAACTATAAAAATGCACAAAAATATATTAGGATGAACCATAGCTAACATAAAAACAATTAGTCCTTTAATTTGCACACATATAATTTATTTGAAGGAAAATGCTAAACCCTCTAAAAAAATACAATGAAAGCTTAATCCTAATATGAAAGAAGTAGTGAGAAATAAAATCATTAAACTTCTAGATAATGGAATTGTTTATCCTATTTTTACAGCAAATGGGTAAGTCCTACCCAAGTTTTACCCAAGAAGTTTGGAGTTACTATAATAACAAATGAGAAAACTAAGTTAATTCCAACTATGGCTATTATTGTTTGGTGTATGTGCATTGACTATAGGAAACTTATCTCAATGACTAGAAAAGATCATTTTCTTATACCTTTCATGGATCAAGTCCTAGAAAAAGTTGTAGGTCATGAATCTAATTGTTTCCAAAATGGTTATTTAGGTTACAACCAAATTGAAATTACCTTTGAAGATCAAAATAAAATTACTTTTACATGTCTATTTGGTACTTTTGTATATCAAATAATGTCTTTTGGATTATGTAATGCACCATCCATGTTTCAAAGATGCATGCTTAGTATTAGTGATATGGTTGAATGTTTTCTTGAGATTTTCATGGATGATTTTTCTATTTTTGGTGATTCATTTCATAATTGTTTAACTAACTTGGAAAAGGTTTTGAGTTAGTGTGAAGAGAAGAATCTTGTGCTGATTTGGAAAAATTTTCATTTCATGGTAACAGGGGGTATTATGTCATGGGTGATGTTTTAGGATAAATAATGTGTGATGTTAGTGATTATGCTATAGGTATTGTCTTAGGACAAATAAAAGATAAGAAACCTATATGATTTAAATACTTTACCATTGAAAATGAATTACTTGTATTAGTATTTGCATGTGAGAAATTTAGATCTTATTTTGTTGGCTTACCTATTGTTTTTTTTTGTGATCGACCCCGATCTTGTCGAGTTATTTATTACATTAACACTCCTGCACTTGGGAGAATACATGAATCATTTGATTGTGTCATATGTGTTCCCCAAGGTTGTTTTCTTTTTATCTTCACTCTAAATTATAATCAATTTAAATGCCCACTTAACAATCAGGTCAAAATCAGTGCCACTTGTGTTATAGATTAATGTTGAGTAAATCATCCTCCAACAGTTCCTAGAAGCCATCTAGTTTAACAAGGGTTCCTAAACCCCTCCAGTCCTATTTCTTTTCACTTCTGTCACCGCTGCTTTTCTTAGCAAAGCCTGTAAGAATCAAACACGCAAAGTAAAAATCATTGTTTTTTGTCTCAATTTTCTCATTAACCAACAGAAGGGCTCTAGGCTTTCTAGCCCTATCTTCACTCTCATGGTCTCTTCGGGCATCCCCATTCGAAGAAGCCCTAAATCCATTGGTTACTCTGCTTAGATCTAACATGCTTAAAGTTGTTGTAAAAGAAAGAGAATATTGACCTTACTTGATTTTAGCTCAACAAATTCTAGCAAAAAAAAAACCCCACTACCAAGACAGCAAAACCAATATCCATAATAATTTTTCCATAATAGTGCAACATTCTTTCAAAAAAACTTTTTAGTACTTTGAAAATAAAGAAAATGACCTTTATAAAGGGTTTTACAAGTTTGATGGATATTTATGAGGTTTTAAAGTTCTTTAACTATTGGTGTCATAAAAAATCACTCAACACAAAGAAAGAGAAAAAATATGTTTCGCAAGTGTAAAAAGTGATAATTTTAGGTGAGTTAGAGGAATTGTATACAACTAAAGGTGAATTTAATGTTGTCTTATAATTTTCATCCATAAGCCTCACTACTTGGACACGTGGCAAAAATAAAACTAATGGCATGATTTCTATGGGACACCAAGCCTTCGACTTCATCTCACACACCTATATGCTATTCTTTTAGACTCCCTACATGATCTATCATAAATTCAATTAAATAATAAAATGACATGAAAATTAAACAACAAAGCATAAGATAATTAAACAACAAGGCAACTGTGTAAGCAATCGTATATAGGGCAAGCATAATCATGAACATTAAGAAAAAAAAAACAAAGTCTTTATATTATTTCATTATAAGAACATTGGGACAATTGACGGGTTCAAAATTTTTGCCCACAGCATAGGCCTAAAGGTATAGAGCATAAGGCATAACCCCAATTCAAAGATGCAGAACACAAGGCACAATCTATACCCAAAATGTAGAGCATGAGGTTTGCTCGAACCTAAAATTTGATTGGATAAAGAGTGCACCTGAGTTGACCAAACTCAAATACGTTTCATCTCTTTTTAGGTCCGTTCAAGCTACGACTTAATGCAACTTTGAGTCCAACTTAGATGACACAACTATCTAGAAGCCCAACTAGGGTGGTACAACTTCATTACAGCTTAATCAATCTAACTAGCTCATAAATTATGAGACTCTATGATGGGTTCGAGATCCCCTTCTAAGCTTATGGTGCTATACATCCAAGCACACTTACCCTAAGGGGCCCAAGGTCGAATAGAACACACTTAACCCTAAATACATCAACGTTTATGCCAAATGAATAGCACACATGATAAGCTTTTTTTTTTCTTAAATAGTACACCAGCACCCATTAAAATCAATAAACCCAAATAATTGCTATTAAATCATGTATAATAGTATTGCATTATACTTTTTATTTTTATTTTTACCCTTATCACTATGCGTGTTGGTGTGGTTCATGGCTATATAAAACTTTTATGAACCACATTTGAAATGGGCTTCTAAAGAGTGAAGGTTTGAAAGGGAGATTATAGAGAGATGATGCTGCCACAACCATAACTCCTCCAGCCACTGTTGGATTTCACTCATTTTTAGATATGTTGAGCGCCACACCCTACAATAAACAATGATCAGAAAAATTTTATTTATTTGGTACTATTTAAAAGATATTTTTGTTATAACATTTCAGGGAAAATTGAGTTCGGGGCAGTTATAGTCGTCGACTTGTTTTGCCCCCATTCACTATTGGATCTGCTCTATTTTTCTAAAGGAGGTTTGCCTGGATGTCCTCTTAGTTTTGAATGGTGGAGAAAAGACTAACAAGTTTGAAAAATCTTTTTCTTCTCAATCTGGACACTTTCAAATTTCAGGTCAAATTTCTCTTTTGTAGATCACAACTAATCTAATTGTTGGATTAATTTTATTTTTGTATAAGTTTGTTATACTTACATACCCTGAACTGGACTGTTGGATTTTGTCTAGTGTTGACCGTATTGAAAGCATTACCTCTTTGAACTTACTGCCCAGACATGACTACTAGGAACTGGTCGACCAATTCAAAAAAACCCAGAAAACAGTTGACTAGTTACCCACACAGCCAAATGTCAACCTCACTATAACCACCAAAAAACCCTCAAATACCACCCACAACACATCAAACACCACTGCCACCACCAAAACCATCCCTCAACCTCCTCTAAACACCAAGACTACCCTTAAACAAACACTCAAAAAAACCTAACTTACCCCCATCCAAGTTGCCACCTTGGCTCACAAGAACACCACCACCCATAACCCTGCCCCTAACACTTCATGGGTTGATAAACTGAAGGTCTCCAACTCTACAACCCATGCTAAGATAGCCTCTTTTCCACGGTAAGAGATTGACACCATCTTAGATATTTCGAATAATATCATTGATGAAAGAGCATCAAAATAGAACCAATGTTTGGTGGGTTTCTTCCTGTAAATGTCATTTTTTTAGAAGGTGCCCTCTCATGTTGCCAATTCTATTACTTTTCGAGTATGGAAAAATTATGGCCTTGAGAGTGTAATGACAACACCATAAGGTTTCTTGGTTTTTCATTTCAAAATAAGGATGATGCTAACTCAGTTATAAAGAAGGGATCATAGATATAATGGTGGGAAATTCTTTATCCTCCAACTATAACACCCATATTTTATTCTTAACAAAAACAAGATTTTGAAAGTGTTCGTACAGGTTCGCCTCTAGGGTCTACCTTTTCAATTTAGAATGAGACATACCTAGGTATGGTTGCGAGTGTGATGAACAAACATTTGGTGGTACCCGACTTAACTATGTTAGAGTATTGTTGAATTGGATGTTTCATTACCTATGGTCTATATTTTTCAATTACGATGTAGGTTATCTATGATTCATATCACAATGACAGTTCATAACAAATGGAAGCCAAGAGTATGTGAGATTTGTAAAGTTTTTAGTCACTCATGCAAGGCAATAGTTAAAGCCCCAACCTTATTGGTAGAAGACATGATCAAGATAAAAAAAAAAAAAAATGAGGGGAGGAATGCTTTACAAGATTGTAGCTTACCAATTATCATTGTTGATAGGGTTAAATCCCCTTTAATTGCTGCTGCTGCAACAAAATCAATAATCCAGACAGACATATCAGGTGGAATTAGTCGACCAGTTCAAACTTGTTAGGAACTAGACAACCGGTTGAACGTAATAGAGGCCCGGGAGGTATTATCCTTGAAACAGGTTGTCCGGTTGAGACATGAGAGCAACCAGTCAACCGATTAAAACAACAAATTGCTATGAAGCAGTCGAACCTACTGATGTTGTGAGGGATATGTTGTGTCGCTCTCGACATCGCGGCAACCCACAAAATAATTCTCTGATAGTGGAAAAAGAACAGATTTCTGGCATCTGGTTCTTTTAGGGAAAAAGGTCTTGTTTGGGGAGTCGCCACCTAGTATTATGGTTACTAGGAACCCTAACTGGTCAACAGAGATTCTATGGTTCGGGACTGGTTACATAAAAGGGAAGATATTATCACCCCTTAAATGTTCTGCCTAAGGCAAACTGCATTGCTATTTTTTTGTTTTAAATTGCTAAATCTTTATTGGTTTACGTTCTGATGATTTATTCACAATATTCCTGACTCTGGCGTCAGTGAATATTCAGCTACGGATAATTCCAACTCTGGCGTTGGTAACTATCGCGTAGCTATAAAATAAATTCAAATTAATATATATTATTTTTTTTTAATTTTGTTCCTGACTCTAACGCTAGCGAACAAACAAACAAGCTAAAATCATTTGATTACACGTCCACATATATTTTTTTATTTCTTATGTAGTACAATAAAAAAAACAAATAAACAAAACAAACAAATTAAATCAGTGTTTTTATTCCTGACTCTGGCGTCAATGAATAAACCAATAAAAAATTTTATACATGCACATATATTTTTTATTATTTTTTTTGTACTACATAAGAAAATATATTATAATTAAAAATAATATAAATTAAAACCAGTATTTTATTCCCGACTCTGGCGTTGGTGAATAAAATAGTAGATTTATATTATTTTTTATTCATGCATACACATATTTTTCTATTTTTTATTTTTTATTATTTTTTTTATTTTTTTTATTTTTTTATATATTTTTATAATTTTTTAGGGCTGGGCCCAGCTCAACCCACATGGGCTGGGCTAAGCCCAGCCGGCCCAGCCCGGCCACTGGCCCAAGCCAGTGGCCCGACTGGGCTAATTAAGGTGCACGCGTGAAACAAATTCACGCGTGCGATCGGAGGTGATGCCTTAACAGTTGTTATTATTTGTGCATTTCAAGGCAGTAAGTTATACACTTAATTATTTTTACAATTTGCACAATTTCAAACAAGAATGAAAAGAGGATGAAAACGG
>Ga0325405_1002708_pt1 | contig 18272 bp, 14 predicted proteins | sample PopdelMetagenome_21_FD_205663 | JGI IMG/M metagenome (GOLD analysis project Ga0325405, IMG submission 205663) | Populus deltoides microbial communities from Bellville, Georgia, United States - Xylem-Control-R2 | ecosystem: Host-associated > Plants > Phyllosphere > Stem > Wood/Secondary xylem...
GAGAGTGCACTGGTGGTGGCGGTGAATGTACTGGCGGAGGGGGAGAGTAAACTGGTGGCGGAGGGGGTGAGTGTTCAGGTGGTGGGGGAGAGTGCACTGGTGGTGGGGATGATTGTGCTGGCGGTGGGGGAGAGTGCATTAGGGGTGGGGATGATTGTACTGGCGGTGGGGGAGAGTGCACTGGTGGTGGCGGTGAATGTACTGGCGGAGGGGGAGAGTAAACTGGTGGTGGAGGGGAATAGATAGGTGGTGGTGGCGAATGCACAGGGGGTGGTGGGGAAGAGTGTACAGGTGGTGGTGGGGAATGAATTGATGGTGGGGGTGAATGTGTTGGTGGTGGAAGTGAATGGACTAGAGGGGGTAGGGATTGTGATGATGGTGGAGGTGAGTGAACTGGAAGTTGAGGAGAGTGATGATTTACAATTGGTGTTTCTGGTTGTAGTGGAGGTGAGTGAACCAAAGGTAAAGGAGAATGATGATTTACCATTGGTATTTTTGGTTGTGGTGATGGTTCTGGTGTCTCGGGCTTTACTGAAGGCATTAGTGATGGTGGTGGTCCATCATGCCCTCCAAGTTCTAGGTTATATGAATTAGGTGATGGTGTAGAATTAGGTGATGGAGGCATGGGTTTCTCTGAAGTTGATGGACTAAATGAGGATGATGGTGGTATAGCAACCTCAGATGATGGTGGTGGTGTCTTGTCATGCCTAATTGATGAATTATCAAATGAATCAGGTGACGGTGCAGATTTTGGTGATGGTGGTGTATCGTCATGCCCACCAGGTCGTAAATTATATGAATCAGGTGATGGAGCAAACTCTGGTGATGGTGGTATATGTTTCTCCGATGTTGGTGGACTAATTAAGGGTGATGGTGGTATAGATATCTCAGATGATGGTGGTGGTGTTTCGCCGTGCCCAATTGGTGAATTATTAAATGGATCAGGTGATTGTGCAGACTCTGGTGATGTTGATGTCTCATCTTGCCCATTTGGTGAATTATTAAATGGATCCGGTGACGACTCTGGTGATGGTGGTATCTCGTCGTGCCCATCTGGTGAATTATTGAATGGATCGGGTGACAGTGCAGACTTTGGTGATTGTGGTCTCTCGTCGTGCCCATCTGGTGAATTATTGAATGGATCGGGTGACGGTGCAGACTCCGGTGATAACAGTGTCTCATCATGCCCATTTGGTGAATTATTCAATGGATCAGGTGACGGTGCAGACTCCGATGATTGTGGTGTCTCGTTATGCCCATCTGGTGAATTATTGAATGGATCGGGTGATGGTGCAGATTCCGGTGATTCTGGTGTCTCGTTGTGCCAATCTGGTGAATTATTGAATGGATCGGGTGATGGTGCAGATTCCGGAGATGGTGGTGTCTCGTTGTGCCCAACTGGTGAATTATTAAATGAATCGGGTGACGGTGCAGATTTTGGTGATGGCGGTGTCTCGCCATGCCCAATAGATCCTGGATTGTATGGGTCAGATGATGGGGTAGATGGACTAATTGATGAAGATGGTGGTGAGGATATCTCCGGAGTTGATGGACTAATTGATAAAGATGGTGGTAAGGATACCTCTGGTGTTGATGGACTAATTGGTTCAACTGGAGCCAGCGGTAACTTAGGTTCTGATTTTGGTAATTCTGGTGTTAGAGGGGCAGGGATTGGTGATGATGGTGTTGGAGTAGAAGTAGATTTAGGTGGAGATGGGGTTTGTTTATGTTCTAGAGTAGGTGGTGTGGGTTGTGGTTTTGGATGGGGGTTTGAAGAACCTCCTCCTCCAGAACACTTGTCCTTGCTGCAATCCACAGGTCGGCTCACCACCGGGTAACATGTCCTGGCTGACTTCTGCTTTGGCCTGTCAGACAGGCAATTGCTGGTATCATCCAACACGGTGTCCTTCCTTGATGGAGGCACGCAAGCTTGAGCCTCCCCCTTGAAGTAGTTATACGAGAATGTGAAGTTCGTCAAGCTTGACAACCTACAAATGTTCTCAGGCACAAATCCTGTCAGCTTGTTGTCTGCAAGATCCAAGAGTTCAACCTTCTTTAGCCCTGCAAAGCTGGACGGCAAGATTCCTGTGAACCCATTGTGGCTGGCATCAAACACAGTCACATTACCAAGCAGCCCAATTTCTGCTGGGAAGCAACCACCAAGATCATTGCCCATAAAGATGACCTCGTTCAAGTTGGTCATCTTGCCGATGCTGTGTGGAATGCAGCCAGTGAATTTGTTGTTCGCAAATGTGACTACAGAAACTGGTGAGTTGCCTATTGTCTCCGGAATAGTGGATGTGAACCGGTTGTCATTCAAGAACAAAGCATCGAGGTCCTTGTTGAAGAGTTCTGGAGGCAAACTACCTTCGAAATCATTGAATCTGATGTCAAGATACTTGAGGCTTGGCAAGGTTAAAACAACAGAAGGGAAGTCACCAACAAAGCGGTTGTTGCTGACATCAAACTCGTACATGAGTGTGAGCTTGGAAAAGCTCTTGGGGATGATTCCACAAAACCTGTTAGAGTTAATGTGGAACAATGCAACATCTGTCAAAAGCCCCAATTCAGCTGGAAGGTACCCAGCAATATCAGCACCGTTAAGATCAACACCTGCCATAACGCTTAGACCAGAGTCGTCAAGAGCCGGTGCACAAAACACACCATTATAAGCACACACATCGGCGCCAACCCAATTGCCAGTTGTATTAAACGGGTCGGAGTACATTGCCTTTTTCCAGGCCTGGAGACCAATATATGCCCTCCTGAGCCTTTGGTTTGCAAAGGTTTCTTTCACATCCACCTCATACTCAAAATCATCGGGAAGTTCACCATTTTCATGTAATGTCAATAGCTGGCGACGAGCAATAGAAGATGCTTCAGCATCAGTTAAGGCAAGAGAGAAGTTTGAGAAAGAAGATAAGAGAAAGGAAAAACAGAAAAAGCAGCCCAAGACTCTGAGAGGTTCAGCCATTACTGACTACCTTGGAAGTCCCAAGGCTGCTTATAGGAGGGAATGAATGTGAGAAGGATGTTATATCAAGGAGAAGAAAGGAAAGGTTTGACAGCCATTGAGAGGTTGTGGAAAGAGATCTCCAGTTTTAGGCACCCGAGATTTGTGCAGTTTATTGACACCATAGGAATTTGGCTGCACCTCTAATATTAGAGCATAGGTTTTGCTTGGATTGTGGGGAACATGACTCAATGACACTAAACTAAGAATAACTAAAAAACTACCAATTGACCGTATCAATCTGTAACTAATCTTTGGCACCAAAATAACACCTTAAATACTGGAGAAGAACCATTTTGGAGAATAACAGGTGTCACCTTCTTCATCTACGTTATTTTTATAGTAACAATGGATCTTTGTGTGGTGCCTGTGGTATTTCAGATAGGTTTATTGGTAGATGATGTGAGGAACTAGTATGAGTTCGATCCCTTTGCCACCATGGACGCGAGAATCTCTTTTCGAATTAACATATGATTATTTTCTTTTTCTGTCTGATGATGAGAAAAAAAAAATACCTCTGTTCCTCCACGTGCTGTCATGGAAAACAATGTTATGGCTTCTTACTTTCCTCCGAGCTGCACTAAGGCTGTTAGGATTGGGAAGAAAGCAAGATTGACATTGTAGCGATAGGAAAGGTAACAGCACAACCCTATAGTTTGCATCAAATGTGTTGCAAGAGCTATTTTGGAGTGGCATTGTTCCCAGTATTCCATCTTCTTTGGGCACACACTAGTCAATGCATATATACATAAAACAGATAATAAAGGTTCAATGCAAAACTGAAAAAACTACAGTTTATTAGAAAATCCAACTCCACAAAAAGAAAACACTTTCATTCGCACCCATTAATACTCAAAAACTTGCAAAAATATTAAGAAAAACAAAAAATAATTTCTTAACCCGTGAAACACATTTTTACAAAATTTGCAGACATTGAATGTTGCAAACAGATTTTCTAGCACTAAGAACTTTCCATGACGCAACCTGAAGAAAGGACGATCAGATAAAAATCCCAGAGTATATAAACACCATATGAATCAATATCATCTATAGAAATCTCACATATTCACACCACATCCATGTATACAAGGTATGCAAAGAAGCAACCGAGCACAGGCATGCAACACGACACAGCTTGTTTATCAATCTGTTTCGTGGTCCGGAGCAGGAGAGTACCAAGCAGGGAACCTTCCTTTAGTTCTAAGCATTCTAGTAAATGGTGAATCCGGCATTCTAGCTCTTTCTTCCTCTTCAAGCTCCTCCAGCGATTTTGGCAAACCATCTGGTATTGGACACAGTCTCTCTCTTTCTTTCATCTCATTCGGTGGTGCCGCCATACTGAAAGCTTTCTTTTTCCCTTTGTTCATTGATGAAATTCCATGTAAGCACCCAATTAATGACTTAACACCACCAGATTGGATAATTAGCCTCACTACATCCTCTTTCGGTGACTCTCTCTGCAGCGCATCACAACTTGTTAAGACTTTACTTAATGGTTCTCAAGTACTTGATAAATATTGGATTTTCTCTAGTTTTTAAGTTTATCCCTCAACTTCTAACAGAACATCAGTATTGATAAACTGATCTTAGCAAGCCAATGAACCAGCTCAATCTAATTGGAATCAGTTTAACTAGTTGGCTGCTTGTGTTAAGATTAGTTATTGAATTAATACAGCAGCAACAACCAAGCCTCCATCCCAAATTAATTGGGTCGCCAATATGGATCCTTCTATGCCATTACACGGCGATCATATACCAAACTCAACTCAATATCAAGAGATTAATATAACTGAAACTTGTAATTCAAATCTTCCCTTTCACTCTATTTTCAATGATCAATGCTATAAGTAACTTACTTCAAGATCTTTCAGTTCAAAATAAGCTCTCCAACAGCTATAAGAATCATCCCCTTCAAGGGTTGAACAATAATCTGCATACAAAAACACCATATTTACACTGTTGGCATCACTAATCGCCAAAATCAATAAAAAAGCTTCAAACTAACAAATTCAAATATTTCAACATAAGTAACAGAACCTCATTAAAATCAAGAAAACAGCCCATGTGATATAAAACATACAAGATTCCAATCAAGAAACGAACAACACTTGAAGAAAATCATTGCATCACATAAAAAAATCGGAATATCGAAACTTAAATATAAAAGAAACACAAAATCATCATGTCATGGTCTTCAGAGAATCAAGAATCAAAAAAATAGTAAGAGATCAAGTTTAAAACATTTACCAGCAAGTTCGCTCTCGGATTTTTGAATCAAGGGTAGTGACTTAACAGCTCGCTCAATCTTGGTTCGGCTAAAGGGATCGAGTTTAGGAATATTTAAAGCATCATCGCTTCTTGAAGAAGAACAAGTAATGGTAGAAGAAACAACTCTCTTGCTTGAACGATTAACATCTCGGGCTTCTATGAGTAAAGGAGATGGAAATGAACGTAAGAGAAGTGATTTGATCATCGTATCAAAACAACACTGTCTCTTGGTTTCTTGGTTGTAGTTTTGGATCACACGGAGAGCTTCGGGTTGAGTGTTTTGGATAAGGCTTGAGAGACTGAATCATGGGATGAAAGAGTGCTAAATAGTGTGGGATAAGGGGAGAGTGATGATGATCTACTTGGTGGTGTCCTTACTCGCAGTTTTGTTTCTGTTTAGTCCTTTTATTGTTTTTTATACGAATATCATCCATCTTCTTCTTATTTCTATAGTGTTTGTTTTTGCAATTTCACTTTATTTTAAAAAAAAATTAAATTTTTTTATTTTTAAATTATTATTTTTTATTTTTAAATTTTGTTGATATAATAATATTAAAAATAAATTTTAAAAAATAAAAAATATTATTTTGATGCATTTCAAAATAAGGGGTGAAATTAATATAAAAACTATTAAGGGAATCGTAATAGGTAAATTTAAGAGTAAGGGGACCAAATACACCAATAACCGTGAAAAGTGCAGTCGAAGGGCCCTTGCCTTAAGTGGATAAGGATTAGATTTTTTTAGTGGTGGTATACTTTTTTGGAGATATTTTTATTACAATGAAAGAGACGGGGAAGTGGCCGTTTGATTGGTGATAGAAGAAATTTTTTGCCGTTGATTTAGATGACTTTATTGTTGACTGGAATTTAAACCAGGTGCAAGAACTAGAAGCGGCGCACGCTGGTTTTTTTCAACAGTTAGCGAAACGCGGCGTGGTGTGCAGATCAGTGGGCAGGAAAAGTCTTTCGTGTATTCTGTCGTTTGTTTATTTTTGCAAGGGCGATTGACACGTGGTCACACTGATTTTCTTCTTAAAAAAACATGCTAAATAAGGTATTACTTAAAAAAAATCATTTAAAAAAAATTAATTAGTTAGACAATGTTGAGCTTGTAAGCTAGGCCTAGCGTTTAACTCATTAAGCAAAGGCTCACGTGTTAACTTTTTATTTTTTAAAAGTTAACGAGGCAAATAATATGTCATTCATTTTAATTATTAAAAAAAAACAAATTATCTTTATCAGTAAATGATATATTATCTGAGAATCTTCAAAATTCAGTTGTTGTGGTGATAAGGAAAAAAACAGGATCCTAGAGTTTTTGATAAGTAAACTTATTTTCAATCCGTTATTTACTATAAATATCTAAAAAACACCATAAAAATCTTATTAAATCAACTCATGGCTTCAAAAAATACAAAGAAATGAGCCGAAATCCAAAATTAACTCGAAAACCAAAATCTTTTCAAGTTCGAATCTATTTTTTCCCTCAATATTTTTAAGGTAAACAAACACCTAATTTGAACTATTATCGTCATATGGAGCTATTTGATACAAAAAACAATTATTTTTGTAGTCGAGATCGTCGCTGGCAATAATTTTTTTTTCTACTCTAAAATCCAACGACTCTCTCTTTCTCTCTTTCCATAAAAAAAGAACTGAAAAAAATAATTTAATATCAATATTGAAATTTTAAAAATTACATGGATTGGTTACATGATAGCTCAAACGGATGGGAAACAAAAATAAATTTTGAAAATAAATTTAAAAGTTGCCTCCCATTCAACATGTCATTTCACTTCAATTCATTGTATCTTATTTCAACCATTTCTTCTTAAAAAATTATGTAATTAGATGTTAATTTAAACTAAAAATAAATAAATTTTGCAAAGAACCATATTGAAAATTAAAAAATATTATTTCCGTCAATAGTGTTATGTGTGTTGATGAGCAATAATAACAAAAAAAAACCTCTTTTAATTTCTTTTAATGTTTTAAGATGTAAATACTTAATTTCTTTACAGTATACTATACAATTCAAAAATAAATTACCAGTAGAATTTATGGTGAATAATTAAGATATATGTTTTTATTCAGGAAAGTGGAAAATATCCCCCCCCCCCACTTCCTTCCCTTTTTGTTTTGTTCCCTAGCATAAAAGAAAATTTTCTATAAACAAAAACTAAATAACAACACAATAAATATGTGTATTTTGAAATTTATTACAATTAAACGTGTCAAAATTTATTTTTTAAAATAAATACATAGATTTTTAAAATTACAATAATTGAGTAATTTTTACAGAGCAAATATGTATGACGTGAAAATTGAAAATACTCTAGATTTGTTCCATATAGATCATTAGTTTGAGTTCTATAAACCTCAGGAGCACTGAAAGCTTATATAATCGTTAACTTCAGGGGCTTGTGGGATCAATTATGATAGATACAAGTTAGTCCGAACACCCACGTTAATAATAATAAAAAAATTTTCAGGGGAATTTCCTTTGGCTTCTTTATTTTTGCTCCTCTTCTTTTTTAACTTAAATGACACATTAACAATGTTTACACGCCATTTTTCAAATTTCACTTGATTGTTACAGTTTTGAAAGTCTATAAACTTATTAAAAAAAAACACACAATTATTATCTTATCATCTCCAACAAAAACAGGAAAAAGAAAAAAACTTAAACTGGGCAGCTCCAGGCTCACGGATCCAGAATATAAGGCTGCTGACTGTTGTTTTCAGGGCGAGCCCAGAATAACTTTCTGGGCTTGACTGAGCCTCGCACTCCACGAATGGTACAATCCCGTTTAGAGAATTTGGATACATCGGCTCATGTTGTTCTCAATTTCCACAGCGTAGCTGGACATGAATCTGCATTATCAACATGGCCACCTTGGCAATGGCTGTCCCTGTCCACACAAATGATGCCAATCCAAATCCCATTACTAGATTCCACACTTTATATATTTCCATATACATCAAGATCTCTGTTTTTAATCAATTATTTATATGAACTCAAACATTGTCTGTTAATACGGCCCTTCTACCTTGCCTTAAAAATAAATTCAAAGCCGTGGTGGTGCCTTTGGGTGTGATTTCCTAAGATTTCCATCATGTTGGTAAAACTTTATGAACAGATATCACAAGTTTTGGTACATCGAATTTGTTAAGATTTTCGCCATACTGGTTTAAACATAGCACTAATCCCGTATTTTTTTTTAATTTAGAAATATAATAAAATTAATTTTTAATAAAAAATTAAATTTTTAAAAAACACGTTCTCAGTAATAATATATATATATATATATTTTATTAGATTAGATATTATATAATCAAGTTTTTAAAATTTGTTTTTCCATGAATTGCCTTGACGATAAGCTTAATTTTTCTTTTGTTGTTGTTGATTTAGGTGATTTAAGATGGTAATAGGTTTAGTAAACTTTTACCATTTGTGATTAAGATTTTTAATTAAATATCGAAAAGTCATTTTAATTTAAAATTTCATTTAAACGGTTAAATGAGATGATTTAAATCTAATATATAATTTCTAGCATGTACACGGAAAAGTAGCTCATAAATGTGAAAATGAATAAAAAATGGTAGATGACCAAATCGTTCATCATTTCTAGGAAATTCCCGTTGTGTGTTTTTTTCCCCCCTTTAAACTGGAGGTGGTCGTGACCGAGCACGGCTGCTTTCCGACGTGGCAACTGCAAAACCAAGTTGGAGAAAGCACCAGCTCCAGCACCTTTCTTTCTCCACGTACCATTCAAATGCGAATAAAAATCGACTCCGAATTCCCTTGGGCTCCCGCAATCTCGATTTTCAATTTCTTTTCATGATCGCGATAAAAAATTGAGGAATTCCAGGGTTTAGAAAACAAATAAAATGAAGGCTATGGAGACAATACAGGATCTGATTGAAGAAGCTAAAGTTCGAATGGTTTGGTGGTGTCTCTGTATCTTTTGCGTCACTTACTTCTTATCTCGTAAGTTCGCGCTTTCTTAAGCTATTTTGATTCTGTTTAAATCCTAATAAAGTTCGTTTTGAAGGTTTAATTTTTAGGTTTTTTTGATCAATTAATAAGTGAATTTGTGTTCCGGTGTCGTGTCAATTGAGCTAGGGTTAGCATTTTATGAAATTTGCTGTTGACACGGCATTGGTTGCTTTTCAGTGATTATTTTACTTTTCTTTCAAGGTGAAATGCTTTTATTTTATTTGGTACTTAGTTTTAATTTAAGCCAGGGTTTTTACAATTTTTTCTGTGATGTTTTGAAACTAATTATTTTATTTTATTATATTTTTCCTACCTGATTATGTTTTGGTTGCCTGTGAAAATTAAGGACTTGGTAGAAAATTAAATTTTCGAGTCCTCGCTGTTTTCTTTTCTTTTTGTTAAAAATGATGAAATTAAATCAGCTGAGGTTAACTATAAAAAGCAGGTTGAGTGGCATGGAGTTGATTCATAGGTTAGATTTATTACTTAAATAAATGTTTTTGGTTATTTGCGTGCGTGTGATGCATTTTTTCGGTCTCCTTTGCCTAACAGAATAGTGATGATAAATAATCAATTTAATGTGTTTTTCGGTGACGATCATTGCCATTCATTACAGATACAAGTTCATCAATGTGGATGAATCTTCCCATATCAATTCTCTTTGTTTCCTTGTTACGAATTTTGTGTAATGAGGTGGAGTTCAGCTGGAAAGTGCGCCGGTCAGTTCGTCGACCTTCTTATTTGTCACATTTGGAGAAGAAACAACTGTCTTTGAATGATTCACGACTTTCTTCCGTGCCACCGCCACCAAAGTGGAAGAGGAAAATTGATTCTCCAGTTGTCGAGGCTGCAATTAGTGATTTCATTGATAAGATATTGAAGGATTTCGTGGTAGATTTGTGGTATTCAGAAATTACACCAGATAGGGAGGTACCTGAACTGATGCGGTCAGTAATCATGGATGCTCTTGGTGAGATATCTGGAAGGGCTAAAGAGATAAACCCCATTGACTTGTTAACAAGGTAAGTTTTTCTTTGTCCTGTAATAGCTTTTTTAAAATGAAAATGGTCACACAAGTCATCAAGAAACTTTTAAAATGGTCACACAAGTCATCGAGAAACTTTTCTTAGTTAAAAAGCCCTTGAGAAGCTTTAAGTGTGAAAACATCAGAATTAAAGACTGTCTATTGTTGCAGGGATATAGTTGATTTAATAGGGGATCACTTAGACCTCTTTAGACGAAACCAAGCGGCCATAGGTGCTGATGTAATGGAAACTCTTTCCACTGAAGAGAGAGATGAAAGGTTGAAACACCATCTAATTGCTTCTAAGGAGCTTCATCCTGCACTGATATCTCCTGAGAGTGAGTACAAGGTGTGAGTGGAGTGTTCCAATTTTTATTTTTTTTCCTGCTTCCGTATATACTGTCTTTATTTTATTTAACAATCCTTTTCTTTTGCTTCCATTTTCTCTTCCAAAAAGGTTCTTCAACAGTTGATTGGTGGAGTTTTAGCTATAGTACTAAGACCTCGTGAAGCTCAGTGTCCGATGGTTTGGACTATTGCTCGAGAGATCGTAACTTGCTTGGTAATGCAGCCTCTTATAAACCTTGCAAGCCCTGCGTAAGTATACAAGATTACCCAGTCTTGGTTGTAGGCCTCTTTTTTTTTTTCTTTGTAAATGTAGATTTTCTAAAAACAAAAAAAGAAGAAGATTATTTTAGGTGCAACATGAGAACTTGAGGAAATATTGGATTTAAAAGTAATTGGATGATGGCTTAAGGCCTCATTCTAAGAATGTGTCCATTTGTCTCCTGATGTTTGGTGCTCATAGGAAAGAAGTAATATGAAATATAATCTTGAAAAAGACAAAATTATCGAAGAAGAAGAGGAAGGAGGGGGTTGGGGGAGGTTGAGGACAAATGGCTCTACTAGTTCTTGGGAAAGCTCATTGCTGTCTAATTGTTAGGCACCTTTTGAAACGAAATTGACAACATTCTGTGAAGCAACTTACAGCAAGTTTTCCTGAAAAGAAGAGAAGAAAAAATCATATTTTTATAGAGCAGCTGGTTGTGAATCCTTAATGCTGTAATCTGTCAACCAAGAACTTGCTATGTTTTACTGTGAACCACTTGTATGGAATACATGCAGTAAAACAATACGCGCTCATTGATTATATATGTTTGAATTATTGATGAATTCTGCTAAAATGGGCATTTCTGGACTGTGCACTTGATATAAGATCCCGTTAAGGTGAAATAGGCTGTTCTGACAGCTTTTCTTTTAGGTCTTTTTATGTATAAGATTTACTTGGCACTGATATTGTCTATTACACGTAATTATCAGCTCTACGCACTTAATTTTGTTTTTTAGCTTGGATAACTGGGCGCACTGTGCTAAAATGCACATTTCTAAGCTGTGTAATTGATATAGCATACCTTTAAGGTAAAATAGAATATTCTCACAGCATTTCTTTTACTGTTATGGACAATATTTTCTTGGTATTGCATCGGCTATGCATTCTTATTCTCAACGTAGGAAAAACTGCATTCTTAAATTCTTCCTAACAAGCCGTCTTATCACCTGTTGTTGCTGGTTAGACTGTCTGATTGGAGAAGTGCCTATCAGTGCTATCCTTCTCCAAATGTTTCATCTTTCATGAGTTGACCATTTTTCAAAGTATTTGGTGCTATGACCATCCTGATAGGTGTATTGTCTACAAATGTTTTACAATCATGTTTTTGTTTGCATGTAATACCCTGCAAGATTAGATAAAGTTTTGGAATTCTTTTCTGTTAATATGCACCTTACCATATTGAATCTTATAGTTATGCTTTATGTGACCAGGTATATCAATGAGGTGCTTGAATTGATCTTACTTGCCATTAAAGATGATAGTCCAAAAGATGCTGGTGGTGATCACCCTGCAGGGAGTGTGCATAATGTTGACTCTACCTCAAGAAAAGATCCTTCCTTAAATAGTCAAAGGTCTGAGATTTTTGACAACAAAATGGACTATCGAGGGACTGATAAAACTTTGGCTAAAATTGATCATCACAGAGAAACATACTTGGATTATAACTCACACCAACAAGAGCCTATGCAGTCACATCCTGTGGAGTGGGCACGAATATTAGAGGTGGCGACCCATAGAAGAACGGAAGTGCTTACACCTGAAAATTTGGAAAATATGTGGGCAAAAGGAAGAAATTATAAAAAGAAAGAGAACAAGAATGTCAAAGCAGGGGTTCCGAAATCAATGGCAAAGAGTTCTGTTACAAACACCGCAGCTACAAATTTGGGAAAAAATATGCCAATAAATAGCAACACAATGTCTACAAAGATGGAGGAGAAAGCAGTATTGCATCTAACACATGGATTAAGTCTAGATACTTTAACAAGTCACGAGAATAGAGATGGGAGACAGTTTATGCAGATTGGTAGCCAGGAATTGTCTTTTGCAGGGTCACGTGTTGGTGGTGAATGGGAGAATGCTGACAATCTCGCTTCGAATGAAAACAGAGGTGGGATTAAGAGATCCAATAGCACCTCTGCTCTAGAAGCACTGCCTGATAAAAAGAAGGCATTTACAGGAGATGGTGGGGGGTCCATTATCTCAGAGTTTTACAGTCCAGAATCTCACAGGAGTGCAGATCATGCTGTTAAGAAGGTTTCAGACATAGTACTTCGCAGCGAGGGACCTCATAGTCCCAAGTTGAAGTGTCAGGTGTGCATCCTTTTCTGAAATCACTGCAAGACATACAGATTTAAAACATAAATTGTCACTAGATTCTTTGTGCAATAAGGGATTTAAATTAGAGCAGCTTCTTGAGCCTTGCACTTTTCCTGTCATCATACTTGAATCTAATTAAATTATCTTACAGCTTGTATATCCATGTCTTTACAGGTTAAGGGAGCATATTTTGAGAAACTTGGGTCAAACTCTTTTGCAGTTTACTCAATAGCAGTGACAGATTCAGAGAACAGAACTTGGTTTGTGAAAAGAAGGTTTGCTCTCATCTAAAGATGATTTAAAGCTACTAGTTTTATAAATATTTTTACCTTTTCTTGATCCACTCCATTCTCCATAGCTGATATCACTGCATTGATGTAATCCATGTGAAAAATCCAGAGTTTCTATATAACTAGAAGCTCTTTTGCTATTGTATCAATTTCCACCTCCTCCTTTGCAGATACAGGAATTTCGAGAGATTGCATAAACATCTAAAAGAGATCCCTAATTACACATTACACTTGCCTCCGAAAAGGATATTCTCGTCAAGCACTGAAGATGCTTTTGTTCATCAACGCTGTATTCAGCTTGATAAATATCTTCAAGTAGTGTCTAATCTGTACTCTGTATTTCTTCTTAATAATGTTTATTTCGTTTTTCCTCTTCTTTAATCTTATTGCATTTCCCAGGATCTCTTGTCCATAGCCAATGTGGTGGAGCAGCATGAAGTGTGGGATTTCTTAAGTGTTTCCTCAAAAGTATGGATTCTGTGCAAATTGTATTCCATTGCTGTAGATTTTTGTTTAGCATGTTGTTGCTCCTTTTCTTATCTATGCTTTCACTTGTCAAGGTGAATGACTCTGAATTTCAATTTTTTTTTTCCTTCTGAAGAATTACTCTTTTGGAAAATCTTCCTCAGTCATGAGAACCCTGGCAGGTATGTGGGTGTCTTCTTCTGTGTTGCTTCACCTTAGCTTCTTATTTGAAACTATGCCTTCACTTCTAATGCACCATCTTGTTCATATCGTTTCTATCTCTCTCACACACACTTGCATGATAGAGAATTTCTTGGGACCTTGGTTTTCCTATCTTGGAGAGAGGCTTTGCTTCCTTTGGCTTCTATACGTGAAATCTGAGTGAATTAAAGACAACGCATTTCTTGCCTTAAATTGAATCTTTCTGATTGTTTTTTGCATCATCCATCCACTTGAGGGTAGGGTATAGATTATACGGGCTTTGGCCCTAATTTTGCAAACAAGTAGTTTAGTTTGAAAGCTAGTCATTTATTGAAGACCTCTATAACCCTTTCAATCTGAGTATAATGCAATCATTTCTGTTAATGTTATTTTACTATTGCGGATCTTATTTGCAAACCATGAGCATCGTTTCTTGTCTATCACCTCTGCTCAATTATTTTCCTCTTTTCAATTTGTACTTTAACTGAAACAGTAAACGTGGATGGTGCTGTGGATGATATTGTGCGCCAGTTCAAAGGGGTTTCAGATGGCTTTATGCGTAAAGTTGTTGGTTCGACTTCCCCATTTGATGAAACCGATTCTTCAATCTACAGCAGGAACTTGTCCTGGCATTCAGATGATGTGAATAAACATGTCTTGAGGCAGGATACCTTAGAACCTGTGAACAGCTTTTCTGATACTGAGGAAAGTCATATTCAAGAAAATCAGGAACAGAAGGGAGTTGGATCTACTGCACAAGCCAATGGTTGGCATTCAGATAATGAATTGAATGCGAAGGGTTTTCCTCCTCGGGTGATCAAACAGGGTGATGAGTTGCGGACCTTAGGTTTAGAGAAAAAACATGTTTTAGAGGAGAAAAGTAAACGGATTAACCATGGTGGGTTTTCTGTAGAAAACTCTGCAGTAGTGTCCAGTCATATGGACGATCCAGTTGGAATGCCACCTGAGGTATTTTGAGTTTGGTTATGTTCAATTTCTTTCTCATTTTCTTCATGACTCGTGACCTTTTGCTGCCAAAGATATTTGGAGGTTAGTGCAAATCATATTACCTGTTTGAGTTCATAGAGCAAAACAACAGGCACTTCTTGTAGATTTGTCATTTTCAGTTGAGTGTTTTCCTACAAGTTAAATTAAGAAATTGCCTTCTTAGGACCTGCAATTCATATTACTGAGTTCATGTAGTTTGGTATCAGCCTTTAGTTGAGTCGTGTTCCTTCTTAATTAATTAACCATACACGTGAATCTTATAAACATATAGATTACCACCTTCTGCTCCCCAGCTTTGAATTATTTCTTGCATTTTTGTTAGATGATTGCTGTCTCCCTGATGTTTTATATCAAAGAGCAGCTGAGTCTAAACTTTTACTAATCAACTTCTTCTTCTTCTTTTTTTTTTTCATTTTGGTGGAAGCATTTAAGCCAAGAAACCCATGTTCTAGGGGTAAACTGTTCGGGTAGATTAGCAAGAGATGCATTCAATTTTTTTATGTAAACAGATTGAATGATCAACCTCATGGTAGAAATTGCTGAGGCTGTTGACCATTGATTTAAAGCTGAATGTGCATTTTGTGAGGTCCTTTAGGAATTCTAATGGAGGTCTTCGAGGAGTTTGCATTGTTGATAAAATTATATATCTTGGGGAAAGCCTGAAGTGGCATATAGAGTGGCACATTGGTTGTCAGATATCAAATATATTAAAAAAACTTGGTTCTAGGAGCTGAGGATCACAAGATTAAATAGCATTAAGACAGTAAAAGGCAGATGTAGGATGAAACTTGGCAAAAACTTTGTGGCAGATAAGAAAGGTGAATGTTGGGCAAGGGCACTAAGATATTGAAATAAAAAAATGTTGCTAGAGGTGGGAATTTTTTGAGTTAGGGACACAGTAAGTGAGTAAAATAACTGCAGTACTGAATCTGTATTTCACAATATGATGATGTCTGATATTGCAGTCTTCTCACAATGTTCAGATGAGACATTGCTTCTAAAGATGTTTAGTTTTCAACGTGATCTCTGAAGCTTGTTTTAATTCACAACCTTGGGAAGCTTTAACTTCTTTCTTTCTTTTTTTTTTTTGCAGTGGACACCATCTAATGTAAGTTTACCTCTGCTGAATCTAGTTGATAAGGTGTTTCAGCTTAAAAGAAGAGGATGGCTGAGGTTGGTTCATTTTTCTCATTAGTTCATTGAGGAAGTGGTGCATATGCTATTTACAGCAATCCTTGTTCTTTCTCCGACCTTATAGTTATGTATGCTGCCCTAAATTGTATATGATAAGAATCAGATGAAATGTTTAATAAGAACTATATCACAAGAAAAGCAATTAGCTATGGAAGATTTTATGTTCTGATGGCTGGACTTAAATTTGGGAAAGAACCTCAAAATCTATTCCATTTGAAAATTCTGAGACAGATTCCTTAGCTTTAGCTGAATTTGTGCAATTGAGTATACACATTGTACTCAAGTCTCTGCTGAATTTTGGTTATCCTCTGGTATTTGAGCTAAGAAATGTAAGTGCATATTTGGTGAATTCCAGATTACATTTGATGAAATGGAAATGCAATGATAATTTTTCAGTCAAAAGTTATTCTACTCAACTTTTCTGAATATAATATAATCCTGCTCCCTTTCATGGTATGAATAACCTTCCACAGCCTGTTATTGTGGTATCATCAGCCAGTCTTTCACATGTGCTCATCTTTATTAATACAGAAGGCAGGTCTTTTGGATATCAAAGCAAATACTGCAGTTGATAATGGAAGATGCTATTGATGACTGGCTTTTGAGGCAAATTTACTGGCTTCTGAGAGAGGACACTATTGCTCTAGGGATTCAGTGGGTGCAAGATGTAAGTACTGAAACAATTTTTTATTTCTTCATTAAACCTACTGTACTAATCCTGGATCAACAGCATACTTGATTTATGCAATTCAATTTACCTTATGCCAGTTAATTTTTGCCATCTCATGTATGACTGGGGCTTGTCAACTTTAACAAGAAAATTTTCCCAGAGGGCTTGACGCCTAAAACCCTGCATGTAACACCAAAATAATGGGAGATGTATTTTTCATTGGCTTTTTAACCTTTTCAATATTACTCTGGGCCTATTTGATCTTGAGTATGGGCTAGCAGCTTAGGTTGATGAGGTTTATCATAGGAGTGCTGATGTGCTTTTGCTGCTATGCATGTTGCATCCCAGAGACATAATTGAAAATTAAATTGTAACATAGATCAAAGGTGCCTAAACTGTTGCCCAACACACATGTGAATGGTGCTTGGTAAAAAGTTTCATTGGTATGTCTTCTAGTTGCAGAGGCTGGATTACACATGGGCTTCTTTTCTTGTGTGTGATAGTGAACATGTTAAAAAGCATCAAAGGGTAAAGGTGCTTGGTAAAAAGTTTCATTGGTATGTCTTCTAGTTGCAGAGGCTGGATTACACATGGGCTTCTTTTCTTGTGTTTGATAGTGAACATGTTAAAAAGCATCAAAGGGTAAAGCATTGACGTGGCTATCTCAATTAAGTTGTGTTTCTGTTAAGTTTGATTTCACTGTTCTACTTTGTCACTGTTCTGCTTGGTTACCTATTAGTTAATGCCTTGCTTCTATTGGGGATTGTGGGGTTAGCCCTTATCAAGGCATCCATCTGATGTTGAGATGAACCACTTGAAACAGTTATTCTGAACAAGTTGTGAACACTACAGTATGGGTATGTTGCTTTCTTGCTTATCCTGATCAGACAGGGAGTTTATTGATTTCTTGTCCTTTTCTTATGATGAATTACTTGCAGATTCTCTGGCCGGATGGCATATTCTTTACAAGAACAGGGGGTGCACAAAGCAAAGTTGACGATGATCAACCAAATCTCATACCTTTTCAGATTAGCCAACTGGGTGGCAGTAAGGTCTCTAATAAAGGTTCGTTTGAGGAACAACTCGAGGCTGCTCGTAGAGCAAGTGATATCAAGAAAATGCTCTTTGGTGAGTATGGTTTTCTTAAGATACTTCAATAATTACTATTCTTGAGTTTGGACCTGTGGTCATTGTGGATTCATTTATCATCTCTTTGAGATATTCGCATTAGTTTGAATGATTTATTTTTCCTTCTAATAGCATGAACAGGTTTTTTCTCCAATTCTGTGGTCGCGATCCTTTGATTTTCACAAGTTCCATTTCTGACAGCTACCATTGGTCTTCAGGAATCTGTTTAGAACAACATGAACTCTGTGTGTGTGTGTGGGGGGGGGGGGGGGGGGGGGGGCGGTGTTTTTAAAAAAAACAAAAT
>Ga0325405_1002709_pt1 | contig 18270 bp, 6 predicted proteins | sample PopdelMetagenome_21_FD_205663 | JGI IMG/M metagenome (GOLD analysis project Ga0325405, IMG submission 205663) | Populus deltoides microbial communities from Bellville, Georgia, United States - Xylem-Control-R2 | ecosystem: Host-associated > Plants > Phyllosphere > Stem > Wood/Secondary xylem...
ATATATACCTCCGCTGCTAGTACTTCATGAGTTTTCATTGCAGCGAGCCAGAATTCAGGCACCCCCTTCTCTGCATTAAAGAAGTACTATACTCTTAAGTTCAAGATAAGGCATTGCTTTCAAATACTCCATGTATGTTTTCCGAAAACAACATTTACTCTTAAAAATATTCACTAATACCTTCTGTAGCTTGATCCTTTTTTATTCCAGCTAATTCAGTAGGCGTGGCCCCTTCAACTTCTTTTAGACCGTTCACAATCTCAAATCTCTGCGCCGAGTGTCCATCAAAAACTTAAATTTAGTACAGAAACACAGCACAAAAATTGTAATGCATGCTGCCTCTGATCCAGCATTCATGTAACACATGCAGAAGTAATAATGCAAGACAATATATACCTTAGTGTAGAGCGGTTGATAAAGCTTCTGGTATTTAGCTTCTAATGCCTTTCTCTCCTCAAGAAACTGTGCCTCCAGCTCATCATGTTGGCTCTGCAGAAGACATCAATGCGCACATATATAATTAAGCGTACCATGATCATGTATACATGTAATAAACATTAACAAGAATGTTGTAAACTGGGCTATAAAATAACATAAGCTGATGAACAGCACAATGTTTGTTGTGGAATGTAGATGGATATATAGACCAACCTGAAGATGTCTGAGACCCTCCATACGTTTTCTGACCTTGGGAGACAATGATACCTTCATGTTGCAGTTACTCACAAGGGAGGAGTCTGGGAGATGGGAAAATATGAAGTGCCAAGAAAAGGAGGGAAAGTGAGTTTATTATGAACTTCTGTGAGCTTACAGGTTTTTATTTATAAGCCCAGGAAAGTGATGCGTTTCTTGTTGAACTGGTACTGGTATCCATCTGTTCCTGTTAAGGGGATGCCACCTGTGGTTCGAGCATACGGGCCATTGGAATCGATTCAAATTTAACAGTCAAGCAAAGGATCAGATTTGACTGGCATTCATTTTTTTTTATCGTTTATTTTTTTTATATAGTTTAAAAAAATAATTTTATGGTATTAAACTTTATAAAATCCATGAATCTATTCACAGATTTGATTGTTTGACTTGGTTCACGAGTTTGACAAATTTATTTATTTTTTATTTAGACTTTTTTATTTCATTCTTAGATATTGATTTAATTGAGAATTCAGTTTCATAATTGGTTTCGTTTCACTTTTTATGAGGTTATCGCGATATAAAAAAACTTGGTATTAGATTGATATTTGATTTCACAATCGTCTATTTTTATTATTATATAGTTAAATAAAAAATAGTTTTAAAAAATTATAATTCCAGTAGAGTCCATAAATCAATTCACAGGTTTGGTGTGCTAGTTCAGCTTACCCAATTCACATGTTTGATAAGTTTATCAACCGATATGCTTTTTTTTGTTTTTGGTCTTTTAATTATTTTTAATTTATTAGTTTTTAATCTCATCCTTTAATATTGCATTGGTTGAGAAATAAGCTGAATTATGGATTTTTTTTTTATAGGGATAATTGTCTCAAATAAATATCTATTTTGAGGTTGGTGCTCAATTTTATTAGCATATATTTTTATCATATAATTAAATAAAAAAAATTGTTAACCCCAATAGAGTTCATGATTCGGGTCACGGGGGGAATAAGGTCTATCCAATCTGGCATTGTCTTAATATTTTTTTTTAAAAAATTTCATTTTGAAGTTTTTTTTTAAAAGCCGAGTTTTTTTTTTATCAATCATTAAATTTGTATTTGGACTTGTGAAATTGATCGATTTAAGTCCAGTTAACTCCCATATAGTTTAATTGAAAACTTAAGTTAGATAAAGAGCTAAATCAAAAGGTTTTAATGTTAACTCACTTAATCAAGTTTAATAACACGGTTAAAAAAATCTCCGTGCTTTTAATATTTCTTTTATATTTTAAATCATGAAGTGCGAGGGAATATACTAATCTAAATCGTGGCTCTGGCTCATTCTCACCTGAAGAGAGTATTATTCTTTTGGTATTCAATGACAATAATGGAACGAGACCTATCACAACACCACATATACATAACCTATCAATTTTGCAATCTAGAATTTTGATTGAAGTTCTTTTTTAGAAACCCTACTTTTTTATTTTTCAGAGCACAACCATAAAAATCATTAAAATATTACCAAGCATACTTGATGTCTCAAGTTATAGTCCCATTAAGGGTGAGCTAGGATTTAGAGAGAACAGATATTATCCTTTTCATACACTGCAAGATGCATTGCACTTACTTGCAATCCACAGTCCTTTTCATGGAAAAAAGAAGAAGTAAAAATGAAACGTATCTCCGTAGTACCCTAATTAATCGAAATACGTAATATTAAGATGCTAATTTTCAAGTCTTGATCCCCAGGCCTTTACCCTAAGGAGGCTATGGATCATAGATGAGGCAACAGCACACAAGTACTCCCTGTTGTTGAGGACCAAACACCCTAGGATCCGGTATGCATAGAGTAGCAGTATCTTCATATCCGTCCCTCGCACATATTCCGAGGCAGTCATGGTTTTTTTGGCATCGATTACTCCCCAGATATTTGCATTCAATTCCTCCTCCATAATTGTAACCTGTATAAACAAGATAAAGAAAGTAATTAATTATAATTTTTTTTAATTTTTTTTATTAACATGGATGAGGTTAGCTTACGCGTATTTCGACTAATTCTACGAGTCCTAAAGTTAACGATCATGTAAACTTCCAGTGGTCATCATATTAATAACTACAGGGCTCAAACTTGAAATCACAAAAAAAATAAATTTTTTAATTTTAAATTTTTATCGCTAAACCATGAATAATTTCTTTTCTTTTGATATGATTAGTATAGTTGACAACCTTGTTTCATAGTGTACAAATTATAGCATTCAGAATTAGAAAATGGGATTTGAGAGTTATTTTTAAAGGTATGAACAGATGCCTACTATATTAGTTTTCACAGCACACTAAACGATAAAATTAAGTACGTGTATCGGTGTACGAGTATGTATATATCTCTTTATGTTGAACAATTAAACGACACTAATAAATTAATAACGCAATGGTCAAAGTAATTTAAGAGTATGCTTAACAGATATAGTAAATCTCTACAAATTAAATGAGTAATATTGAAGATTGAAGAAAAAAAACACACAAAAAGTTGAACTCAAGAGTCTTCATCGCTATGTGATTTGATATGTTGCGGTAAAGAGGCATGCATGTATTCGTGTGTGCATGCAACTAGGACGAAGGAACCAAGAAAGTGTTATTAGCAGTTAATTTACGTACCTAAACTCAAAGGGAGGCACAGTATGAGGATCGCGACTGCTGTCATTGCCTGCCTAGTCGATGCCATGAGCCTTGAAACAATAGGAACAGAGAAAGTTTCTGATGAATAGAGACAGACCTTAGGGCAGCTGAAGCGTGTGCGTGTGTGTATATATAGAGAGAAGAAAGAGTCTGCCCTAGAAAATACACATGTTTATATATGTAATTATGAGCCTTCAAACAACAGGAGCAGAGAAAGTTCTCTGATGATCAGTAGACAGACTTTACAGTTGCTGTTAAGTGATCCTTTGAGTTTTTTCCCTCTATCTCTCTTGAGATTAACAAGCTATATTCAAAGTAACTATAAAACTTACAAGGCTATATATATATATGCATTCAATCAGATGAAAGCTCTTTGAAAAATGGCTTTATAGCTGGAAAGAGTAGAAGACGATGGAGGGATTTACCAAGTTTTCTTCGCACAAGAGATCCGAATGATTGCATGCTTAACTTGTTCTTGAATTGTGCTGAGAGAGCTCCTAAAGGTTCTGCAATTGTTCTCCATTCTTTTGATGCTTTGGAGCAAGAAGTTTTGGATGCCCTTTTACTCTATGTTTTCCCTTCACTTGCTTCTTGATCGAATGCGAGAAGATGGTTTATATTCTATAGGAAGAGAATTTAGAAAGAGTAGAAATTCTCTATTTTTTTTCTTCCTTTTCTACTTGTTTCATTAATGAGAATGATGGCCCTACAACCTGTTTAGGCAGTGGGCTAGAGATGAAGAATTAATTCAAGTTTAATTAAAATTAATTCTTGATAATTCATTGCATGTTCTTATTTAATGAATCTAAGAATCTCAATGGAACATAATTAATTTAAGATTAAGAATAACTAATTATTGACAATTCATTTGACTCGTAGAATTATCAATAAATCTAACAAGATACAAGAAAAATTATCAATCAATTTCATATTTATCACTAATCATATTTTTCAGACCCGGCTTGGTCCAAGGCTCGGGTTCCAGGTTTTGACCGGGTCACTGGGTCAGCCGGGTCAATTTTTTAAAAAAATCAAAACGACATCGTTTTAGTAAAAAAACAAAAGTCAACGGGTTGCAACTGGGTATTGCCGGGTTACCGGGTCAACCAGGTTATTTTTTACCATATTTTTTCTTTAATCCAGCCCGGTTTCAGCCTCGGGTCGGCCGGGTCCCGGGACGACCTGTCAGGCCGGGTTTTAAAACTATACCACAAATATTTCAGAAAATATATAAATATAATGAAGAAACTACTCTTCTCAACCATGAATTTATAATTTTATTCTTGTTAATTGCTACAATTCTCAAAGCACCTCATCGTGCTATTCATCGTTAAACTTTTTATTTTTTAATTAGAGAGAGATAGATAGCCAATCTTCCCAAGTACATAATTAATATAGCGTAGTGCTAATTTTTATAGAAATATTATTTTCAAATTCACTTTCTAAAAACTTTCGAAGTCCAAAGGAAAATTCCTTTATAATAATAAACACAATTAATTCAAATTAAAATTTAAAAAATCCTGGACTGTTACGCTTTGGGACCAATTTCATCCTTCCTTAATTGTTTGTCGTGTCATTTTTTTTAAACGCTGTCGTTGCTTGGACTGTTAGTGCCCGAAATGTCGTCTACTTCCTAAATGGAATCCACAGTGTCCTTCATGTAGTCACTTCTTGCAATCCAACCACCATTCATCTTTGTTTATATTCTTATGGAGGGTATATTTAAAAACACTTTCCAGAAAGTGTTTTTATTAAAAGTGTTTTCTAAATTTAAAAACACTTTTAGAAAAATTTAGCTTGGTTTTCAGGAAAGTGTTTTCTTTTTATTTTGGGCGGAAAACACTTTCCGGAAGTTGTGAAAAATTTAGAAATATCATATTATTACTGATTATATCAAATTTGATCCTCAAACTTTTGATTGATATATATATATATATATATATTTTTTTTTGAAATTGTTTTTTCAATTTCATCCCTTAATTAGAATTTAATTTTTATATTAACTTTGGTCCTTATTTTTATAATTATTATTTGCTCTTCCTTTATCAAATTTGATCCTCATTATTTTGATTGTTACTTACTTTATTTGAAATAATTTATAAAATGATAATTATTATTATTTTAATTTCTTCATCTTTCAATTTTTTTATTTGTTAGATTTGATCTCTATTATTTTGATTATTATTCATTTTATTTGATATAATTTATGAAATTATATTTTTTTTTCAATTTCATTCTCATTCAACTTTTTAATTTGTAAGATTTGTTCCTCATTATTTTAATAAACTTAAAAAAATAAAACATTAATAAATTATTTTTCAACTTATTTTTCATGATATAACCAAACACTGAAAAATATTTTCCAACTTCTTTTCCATGACATTACCAAATATCAGAAAATAATTCATTTTTCAAAATAAAATTACTTTCCAGTAAACAAACAGGACCTAAATAGTAAGTTGATGTAAAGAGAGAGGCATGAAGTCTTGATGCAACTTATAGAAATTTCTACCATTGGCTTTCGATAATAACATTAAAAAAGTTAAATAGAGTGAACAAAGAATGGAGAAAATACAAGGATAGATTACAGAAAATACATGCAAATTTGATTTTGGTATTAAATTATTGGTTTCTAATTACATATAGAAAAATAGAATATATAACATGTTAAAATAATTCTAGAATAAATTAAATGAAGTATAAGTATAAAAACTTTTTTATTGGTTTAATTTAAAGTGAATTTGGCTCTGTTTTTTTTTTTTTTAATTCTTTGGTCAAATTTACTAATTATATACTTGGGAAGATTGGTTATCTCCCTCTAAAAAACACAAAAGTTTAACAATTAATAGCATGATGAGGTGCTCTAAATGTATTTTGAGAATTGTAGCAATTAACAAGAATAAAACTAAGAATTTAGATAGAGGGAAAAAAATCAAAGGACTTAACATCAATAATGAAAGTCTGTCTACTCATCAGAGAACTTGCTCTGCTAGCTCCTGTTGTTTGAAGGCTCATGGCATCCTAATATCCCTAATTAATTAATATTCCTAATTAGTAAGATAATTACATATATAAATATGTATATTTTCTAGGGCAGCCTCTTTCTTCTCTCCACACACACACACACACACACACACACACACACACACTTCAATTGCCCTAAGGTCTGTCTAATATTCACCAGAAACTTTCTCTGTAATTCGTGTTGTTTTAAGGCTAATGGCATCGACAAGGCAAGCAATTACAGCATTTGCGATTCTGATATAGTGCCTCCCTTTGAGTTTAGGTGCGTAAATTAATTGCTAATAAAACTTTCTTGGTTCCTTCCTTGTTGCATGCACACACACGAATATACATGCATGCCTCTTTTTGTTTCGTATTTGAAATGCTATTTACCGTAATATATCAAATTACATAGCGATGAAATTCGTGTTTTTTCTTCGATCTTCAACATTACTCATTTAATTTGTAGAGATTTACTGTATCTGTTAAGTATACTCTCAAATTACTTTGACCATTGCGTTATTTATTAGTGTCGTTTAATTGTTTCAATATAAGAGATACATACATACACGTACTTTTAGCGTTTAATGTGCTATGACAACTAATATAGCAGGAATTGAATGCAAATATCTGGGGAGTAATCAACGCCAAAAAAATATGAGTGATTACTTTTTTTTCGGTTCAATTTTTACCTATAAAAATAATTAAATAATCTTTTTTTTCGGTTCAATTTTTACCTATAAAAATAATTAAATAATTTTTTTTAAAAAAAATTAAATCAAAATCGGTTCCAACCGACCAATTTCAATTCGATTTGGTTTTTTAATGTCAAGAATCGAAAAAACCAAACCGGATTTCCATATGCATTTGGAACTTTTTATGACAAAATCAAGAAATAGGTAAATAAAACAAACAATGCTCCTGCTGGTAGTGGTGAGCCTTCCGGGACACTGTGGAATTCTGACAATTTTTCTAAAAAACTTATGTAGAAGTTAAATTTAAAAGATTGTTAAGAATTTATGCAGATCTTTGTAAACAGAGAGAGAAATCTACATGTACATCATACAATCAGAAGTTAAATCATTTGTACCAAGTCTAACAGACACAATGAGAGAAACGATACTAACTGGAATGCTAGAATAGGAGATGTAAATTGAAAGGTAGGGTTTGGCGTGTCACTTGTGGAAGGTTGAGTGCGGGTGGTTGGTGTTGATGATGACTTGATGAAGATTTCACAATATTAATTGAAGAATGAAAAAGAAGAATTGTTTGTAACTCTGTGGACTGAGGTAGGCGGCTGCTGCCTACTAGGGTTATTAGGTTAGAAAAGAAACAATACTCTATTAGAAAGTTTTTTTTAATTATTATTTATAGTATTTTTTTAAAAATTGAACTGGTTCGGTTCGGTTAGAGTTTACCAGTTTCATCCTTATAAAATTAAAACCGAGCCGAACCGGTAATTTTTTTAAATATTCTAATCGGTTTATTCGGGTTTTTTCACGGTTTGGTTTTTTTTATTTTCTCGATTTAATCGGTTTTTTTGCTCATCCCTACCAAAAAAACCATGACTGCATCAAAATTTATCATAAAGATGGATATAAAGATATTGCTACTCTATGCATACCAGATCCTAGAGTACTTGGTCCTCAACAACGGGGAGTTGTGTGTTGTTGCCTCGTCTATGATCCATAGCCTTTAGATACAATGACGATCTTTCGACCCATGCGGATTTTGATCCGTATTTGTGGTTAGAGGCAAGATCGTCTAGTGGACCCGATAGAAATCAAGTGTACAATCTTTCTAACACTACAGCTGAGGACTTGTGGACGATCCACAATGTTTCAACCATTGGATGCTTAGAATCGGTTCTAAGCACTCAAACTTTGAAGTTCGAGGCGATTTTAGAACAACGAGTTCAAGTTTGGACGACCCATCTTGCTCCTGATTATGAACGACTCAGTGTTGAGACGGTCAAACTCTGCCGATTGGTAATGGAAATAAAATAAAAAATGAGTGGTGCATGCACTTCCTCTTATTTGCCCCACGGTCCAAGCAAGGACCCATCTCCTCCTCCTCCTCCTTTAGTGCCTTTATTCTATATTAATTGTTTTTGAACTTATAAATGTTTAAATTTGTAATAATTATTTGAATTTTATATTAATTGATATTTTTAATTATTTTTTATTTCTGTTTAATAGATTTTTTTAAAAAAATATATATTTTAAAACTATTACTAATGGGGTTACCGACAGACTATATTTTAGAGAGTTGTAAAATAATTATTACAAATACCACTGTTTACTCACTAACAGAATAACAAACGGTTTGTTTGACGATTATATGTCAAATCCACCAACGAACAAAAAATCACCAATGGAATGAAATATTATTTTTCTGTCAGTGATATGTTACATTTATTAATGGAAATACTAATGAAATGAGGTGAGTCAATAAATCTATCAGTAAAATTATTATCAACGGACTCACTGATATACCACAAATCACTAACGAGAGTTTTTTCAACGAATTATTTTCGTCCATGAGCCTGTTGGTAAAATTTATGCCGATAGACTAAGTATAAATACTGACTGAAAATTCCGTTGGTAAATCTGAAAATTCTAATAGTGAAGTAAGTGCAATATTCTCTTAGAGTCAATAATAAGATTATATTTGTTATCTCTAAATCCTAGCACATTTTTAATTTGTGTTTGACATTGTAATAATTTTCTGATTGCGATTTGAAAAGGTAGATAGGTTTAAGAAAAAAATATAAATTGTATAATTTTTGTAACTATTATAGGAAGTGTTGATTTATAAGGCATATATTATAGTAATTATATTTACCTAGTGTATAGGTTGAATCTTATATTATAATCTCTACATTAACTATTGTATATTGTCTTACATATACAAATAAGAAAGGTTGGCTAACTAATAAGTTAAGCCTTATGTTATTTTCAACTTGGTATTAGAGCCCTAAAACACATTAAAACTCCATTTTCTTTCTCTGTAATGAACTCAATCACTACAACTCACGTTGACCATTCTACTACTTCAAATTTGGTTTTGATTTCTTCCTAACCCATGGCTTCTACACCAATGTTGTCTTCACTCTCCTTCTCTGTATTGAATGGTGGTTCTTCTTCTTCCATTATTGTTGTTGTTGTTGTCACTGATTCTTTCATTGTAGCTGTTGTTCCTCTCTCTAACACCCAGCAAGTTTTCTCCTTGAAACTCATAACCACTAATTATCTCTATTGACGAATGTAGATGAAGCTGTATCTTCTTAGATGGGTTTTTTTTTTTCAATTTGTTGATTGCTTTTTTCTGTGTCTTTCTTCTTGCATAGCAGCTACTGATGACTTATCCTTGAACCTTTAATTTTTCTAATCTTAGACATATTAAACCAATTTAAGCTATTTTCTTCAATTGAATCCTCAATTATGACCCAAGGAATCCTTGGGGTTTTAAAAACTTCCCAAATTCAATTAATAAAACTGAATTGCTGGTCTAATTTTGCCCTTAACTATATTTTTTTTATCTTTAAATATTTTTATATATTTTCATATATTTTTTTTATAACTTAATTTCACACACAAAATTAAACCAAAAATGATGAAATGATTAAAATTGATGAAATGCATTTTTTGGTATTTTTCTATTTTTTTTGAAATATATACAAAAATAGAGGTCAAAATTGGGTTTTGACAATACCGATAGAGGAATTAGAGTTGATTTTCACCATCGTTTGGTAAAAAATAATAAAAAAGGCAGACTTTGCATTAACGATGATATTTTTATTTTTGCAAACAATGCTAACAAGTGTACTATCCATACACTCTTTCATTAAAAAAAGGATCATAATAGAGTTGATTAGTTGTCCATTGTCAAAACAAAACCTAGAAGTCATGTCTAAGTAGTTGAAGATGGTAATGATGAAGTAAGTGGATGAACTAGTTGATCCATATTGAGTAGTTCTATCTATCGAGCTAGAAAATTCAAATTCTTATATCACTGAGAATACTTATATTAATGTTGATGAGTTAAATGTAATATTAAATACCAGTTGATATAGAGATGTAGATAAAGATGATGACATCAACCTTAAATTCAACGAAGAATATGATATTGGATATGAAGATGATGAAAATGAAGAGGAGAATTCTGACTAAAAAGTGTTGAATTAATTTAGGTGTGATATTTTATTGTACAATAAAATTGAAAATGTGTTAGATATTTATCAGTGTTTTATAATGTATTATATTTATATTTGTTGGATAATTTTTTTATATGATTGTTGGATGTGTGTTCATTGTTTCAAGCATTGCACAAGTGTTTTTTTTGTTGTGGTTATGGATTTTGTGAGCAATTATTGTCTTGAAGATGCTTGTTGTTGTTGTTGTTGTTGTTGTTGTTGTTGTGTGTTTAGGTTATAATTGTTAGCTTGTGGATTATAGCAACAAACAAAACAAATTAGTGAAAACAACGATGAAATCATTAACGGAGAGGTAATTCCATCAACATTTCTATTGGCAATATCACCGGAACCTTCGCACCCATTTTGAAGCTTTTAACAAAATTTACAAAATGTTCAGGATTTTTTTGACAGAATAGGTGACATAATATTTTGTCAAAAATTTAGTTGCCAACAGAGTTTTCAATGAAAAATTGGTGACCCAATTTGATTTTTTAGCATGAATTTTTCCAAAATATAAAGGAATTTTCCATTACTTTGGTTAACAAAAGTGGACAGAAGAACTTTATTGATAAATGAGTGAATCATTAAGAAGGCAATTGATAGAGAACAAACTTGTGAAAAGAAATTAATCAAGCCTATATACTTCAGGGGATGAAAAAACCTTTTCAAAGTTTAATTAATAAGTTAAAAACCTTTTTAGAGTTTGATGAATGAGATATTTTGAACTTATATTAGAATTTTTGTATTAGTTTTTTTTATATGATATTTTAGTATACATCTGAACCATTTGAAGGTAGTATACAAACTTTAGCTAGTCTAAAAATTATATGTTAAATTATCTAAGTGTAAGTTTTTATATCATGAAGTTGAGTGTCTTGGACATATAGCCACTAAAAAGGGGGTTAAAGCAGATGCCAACAAGATAGAGGCTATGAGCTTTTGGCACAAACCCATTAATTTAAAGTCTTTAAAGGGGGTTAGGGCTGACAAGGATATTATAGGAGGTTCATTAAGAGGTATGGGACCCTAGCTAGCCCATTAACTAAATTGTTTTAAAAGAAGCCTTTCTAATGGACTAGTGAAATTGAGGAGACTTTTAAAATACTCAAGGAAGCTATTTCAAATCCTCTAGTGTTGGTTTTACCAAATTTCTCACAACCTTTTTTCATTGAAAGTGATACCTTAGAAGATGGTATGAGTGCAATTTTAATGCAGAGGCTTATATCTTATTTTATCAAAGGGTTGAAAGGTAAGGAGCTGACCTTATCCATATATGAAATGGAATTTCTAGCTATAGTTTTAGCAGTCTAGAAATGGAGCTTTTACTTGTGGTGCCATAAATTTTAAATTAAAACATATCAACAAAGTCTCAACACTTACTAGAATAGAAGGTTAGGACCTATTCCTAATAAAAATAGATTCTAAATTAATAGGGTATGATTTCATAATAGATTTCAAAGCTAGAAAAGAAAATGTTATTATTGATGCCCTATCTAGAAGACTTGAAGAAACTATGGGGGAGCTTTGGGTCATCACAAACCCGTTACTCACTTAGGTGGAAGAACTTAAGAAAAGTCATGAAAGAGATTGAGATGCATAGATGTAGAACTTTTTTAACAAATTGACACAAACAATCACAACTTGTATGTATCAATTAAAAGGGGGAGTATTACTTTATAAAAGAAGAATCTATATAAGTAAGGAATGTCCCTTTAAAGGATTCATCATGCAATTCATACACAACAGCCCTACAACTAGCCATGCAAGGTATGAGAGAACCCTCAGGAGAGGAAAAAATTAATTTTTTTTTGTGGGCATGAAGACTAACATAAAGAATTATATGATGCAGTGTGACGTTTATCAAAGGGAAAAGGTAGAAAATACTAGACCCTCAGGTTTACTATAAACCTTATTTATACCTGAAAACCCTAGACATCTATATCCATAGACTTCATTGAAGACTTATAATTATCCAACAAGTATTTTGTAATCTTTTTAGTGGTTAACAAACTCTCTAAGTATGCCCATTTCTTACTCTTTCACATCCTTATATAACCTCTAATAGCTCGAGTGTTTTCCTAAAATATCATGAAACTACATAGTTTATCAAAAAATATCATTATTGGACCCTATATTGGGGGGGGGGGGGAGCTTTTTGAAGTCCAGGGGATCCAATTACACCTATCCTCAGCCTATCTCCCTCAAATAGACTGGCAAACCAAAGTCACTAACAAGACCCTAGAAAGGTATTTATATTAGTTTGTAGGTGACAATCCTAAGAAATGACCTAAGTGGTTAACAATGACACAATGGTAGGTGGTTTATGGCTATAGCCTACCCAACCTAATTTGCTATATACCTGGCACAACATAAATAGAAGCAGTAGATTCACGTCTTCAAGAACACACTGAAATATTACAAAACATTAAGTTTAATATATGTAAAGCATAAAATAGGTAGAAGGCTTAAGCTAATAAAAAGAGAAAATAAATATTTAAGTTTCAAGAAGAAGAGTATGTGTACCTCAAGCTCCAGCCATTTTGACATAGGAGTGTACATCAAAGAAAAAATAAAACATTAACCTATAAAGACCATGGGCCATTTAAAATTAAATCAAGAATAGGTGAATCTGCTTATCATTTGGGATTCTCAGAAAGGTCTCAAATTCACCCAACATTCCTTGTATTGTTGCTCAAAAGAAGGATTGGTTCAAACAAACAACCTGAACTCAAATTACCCTTTATGGTTAGGAAGGAAAGCCTAAACATGAACCTGTTAAAGTACTTGACACAAGGGAAATAAAGACTAGATAAAATAAAAAGTAGATAAAAAGGGAAAAAGAACTCTTGGTTTGTTGGAATAGACAAAATATAGATGATATTGTTTAGGCAGAAGAAAAATGGCTCATAGAAGTTTTCCCTCACCTTGAGGGCAAGATTTTCTAAAGAAGGGGGGAGTTATCACTAATCTAGAGACTAGGAGGCTAAGGAAGGATGAAATCCTAATTTGTTGATTAAATTTTCCTAATTTTTGCACAAAAAAAAAAAACAAAAGGTTAAAAATAGCCAAAGAAGAGGAAGAGATAAGGGCAAAAATGAAGGGTTGAGATATTATTACCTGGAAATACAAACAACAAGTGGACGATTGGATTACAAGAAGTGACTGTATAAAGGACATGTGGATTCCACTCGGGAAAAATATAATGTTTTGGGCACTAATAGTCTAAGCAACGACATCATTTAAGAAAAATGAAATGACAACAACACTTAAGAAAGGAGTGACAAGTCAAATAAGAAAAACAATATAAAAAATGAAACGACATCATTTAAATGATGAAATTAGTCCCAAAATATAACAGTCCAGGATCTTTTCAAATTTCAATTTCAATTTCAATTAATTGTGTTTATGATTATAAATTCAATAAGATGTGGGGAAGATGAGGTAGAAAATGTTTTAGAACAATCACATGACTCAGGAGGCTAGGGCTACCTCTAATATGTCCCGTTTAGAAAAAAAAAAAAATTCAATTACACCCTTATTTTTGTCAATTTGTCCTTGTTCAAAAATAAAATTCATAAGTTTTCTTTCAAATTCAAATTCTGTCCCTTTTCTATTATAAGAATTCAAATCCTAAATCACTCAATTGGGGAATTAAACTACAGGTTCATTGCAGCATATATGGACAAAATAAAAATATAAAAAGCATCTCAGATAAAGAATAAAGAAATTGCATCGAAAGGTGTTGAAAAACTTTTCCAAAGATAGCAATAGAAAATGCTTGGTAATGGCTATGGTGGGTAGGATATAGAAAGGGATTGGAAAACTTATCTTGATTAATTGGTCAAGTCAGACGCATACTAAAAAGAGTAAAAGAAGCTGACCTGTTTATCTCAATGGTTTGCAGTTTGCCCTAAGTTTAGCATGCATGGTGTAATACACAGCTTCTTCCTTTACATTCGCCGATGTTTCCTTATCTTCCATGATAAATTTAAGTGAAAAAATGGCTACCATTCGATAATTTCAAGTCCATTTCATGCAAAAAGCCCACAATTTACGGAAAATCGTAGCTTACAGAAACCCCACCAAGATAATTCACTGTATTTAAGCAGGACAAAGGGAGGATATCTCTTCCATTGTAGTTTTTTCTTTTTGGATTTTGTGCTCCTTTTCATTGGCACAGAATCCTGGAGGAAAGGTTTGAAAACTAACCTTGTAAGAATTGATTAGTTAATCAGCAAAAAAAAAAAAAAAATGCTTGGAAAAGTAATTGTTTCGGGGGTTTCCCTGATCCTTGTTGTGGGGGTGATCATTGGCGTGGTGGTTACTGTTAATCGCAGCAATGGATCCAATGATACAGAGAGCTTGTCACCTCAAATGAAGGCTGTTAGCGCACTATGCCAGCCTACTTATTACAAAGAGGCTTGCACTAACACCCTCAGTGCCCTGAACTCTACCGATCCCAAAGAACTAATCAAAGGAGGCATATTAGCCATCTCTGCTTCATTGAAGAATTCTTTCAACGTGACTGATGATCTCGTAGCCAAGACCGATAACGCAAGCCGTGACAAAATGGCCTTGAATGACTGCAAAGAGTTATTGCAAAATGCTTCTGAAAGCCTTGAGGACACCTTGTCAAAGGTAGGTGAAATTGATTTACTTTCACTATCAAACCGTACAGACGATTTTCGAACATGGTTGAGTTCAATTATTGGATACCAAGAAATGTGCTTAGATGGTTTTGAGAATGGCAGCTCCTTGAGGGATCAAGTGCAAAATAGCACGAACTACGGAAGCGAACTTACAGACAACGTCTTGAATATCCTTGCCGGGCTTTCACAAGTTCTAAATTCCTTGGGACTCAAGCTCAATATTCCTAGCACCTCTCGTCAACTTCTTCAAGCTGATGGTTTCCCCACTTGGATGTCTGCTTCTGACCGTAAGCTTTTGGCCTCACGCCGAAATGAAGGGGTTAGACCTAATGCAGTTGTGGCTCAGGATGGTAGTGGGCAATTCAAGACCATCAGCGCAGCACTTGCCGCATATCCTAAGAACCTCAAGGGCCGATATGTTATCTATGTTAAGGCAGGAACCTATCGTGAGTATGTGGCTGTAGCCAAGGACCAACCCAACGTGTTCATCTATGGTGATGGATCCAGGAAGACCATTGTCACTGGAAACAAGAATTTTGCAAAAGATGGCCTTGGCACCTGGAAAACTGCTACATTTAGTGAGTGCAACATCCAACTCATGGACTAGTTAAAAGTTTCTTGTCGTCTAATTGGCATATATTATCTAATTCGAGTAGTTTTTTGTTTGAATTCCTGATTATATGTTTTCATTGTTGGTGCAGTTGTTGAGGCAAATGGATTCATCGCCAAGTCCATTGGATTTACCAACACCGCCGGTCCTGATGGCCACCAGGCTGTTGCAATCCGAACTAATTCTGATATGTCAGCATTCTACAACTGCAGGTTTGATGGCTATCAAGACACGGTGTTGTACCAAGCTGGGCGCCAGTTCTACCGCAATTGTGTCCTTTCAGGCACCGTAGATTTCCTATTTGGTTACGGATCAGCGGTGATCCAAAACTCCTTGATCATTGTCCGAAGGCCAAATCCAAACCAATTCAACACGGTGACTGCAGATGGCAGGAAAGAGAGAGGTCAACCCGGAGGAGTTGTCATTCATAACTGCAGGATCGTCCCTGAGCAGAAGCTTGTCCCCGACAGGCTCAAGATCAAGACATACTTGGGCAGGCCATGGAAGGCATACTCGAGGACTGTTGTGATGGAGTCAAAGTTAGCAGACTTCATTCAGCCAGATGGATGGGCGCCATGGAGTGGAAACGAATTTCTTGACACTCTCTACTATGCCGAATATGCCAACGCTGGCCCTGGTGCAGCAACTAACAGGAGGGTCAGGTGGAAAACTCTCCATTTCCTCAAGAGGAGTGAAGCTCTTCAATTCACTGTTGGTACATTCCTTCAGGGTGGCCAATGGATTAGAAACAACGGAATTCCAGTCTTGATGGGCCTGAGAAAATGAGAGGGAGCAGCATGTTTGCGAAACAGCTTCAGAAAGTGAAAGCATAATCTCAAAGTACGAAGGACCCATACAAGGTGGAAACACCTAGTTTCTTGTTTCTTGTTTTTTTTCTCTCAACGCTCTATGTGTTCAATGAAGGGTACATAATTTACTTCAATGCAAAGTGATCAGTTTTCGAACATGAGAAGACATCAATTTCGGTGTGTGCGCGTGTGTTATAAGATGCAAGGGTGTTTTTTTTTTTTTATGTTTTAAAAATATTTTTGAAAAAATTAAATATTTTTTTATTTTAAATTAATATTTTTTGTGTTTTTATATTATTTTTATATGTTAATATCAAAAATAAATTTTTATAAAAAATAATAAATATTATTTTAATATATTTCTGAGAAAAAAACACTTTAAAAAACAACCATTACCATATTTTTAAATATCTCTTATTCTGTTGGCTTAGAAACACAATTTATTTTATTTTAATTAGTATCTTTGCTTTTGTGCTTAAAACGGTATTTTTTAAAAAATTAAATTTTTTTATTTTTTTCAAATTATTTTTATGTGCTGATATCAAAAATAATTTTTTAAAAAAATAATAAAAATATTATTTTAATATATTTCCAAACAAAAATTAAAAAACAATCACTATCATATTCTTAAACACTTTAAAAAATAATTATTAGTTCAAACACCTCTTATTCTATTGACTTAAAAACACAATTTATTATTTATTTATTTATTCTTCTTGACCATCTCACGGAGGATGTGTTCGTTATTGAGATTATTTGTAGGAACAAAAATTGGAGCTAGAAACAAGTTGATGGATTAACTTTTCGACAAAATATCTCTGATATGCTCAATTTTCTAGGCAAATTGAGTCGAGTTATTAGGGATGGCAATGAGCAGTGGAGTTAGATTTTTTATTTTATCCATATATACTCAAATTTTAATCCAAAACTATTATTCCATTAATTAAATCTTACTCCCAGTGAGCATCAGCAAGAGTTTATTAATATTTGTTTGAAATTAATTAGACATTGACAGATTTCATGTGAAGCATTCACTCAAAATAATTAATCATATGCATAATTGGAAAACTCGACCAAAATCGACATGAACCATGAACCAAGTTGGTATATGTTCTGAACGACTGATCTAAACCTAAATTTTTTTATAAAAGAATAATTTTATTTAAAAAATTAAAAAAATCATCAAATTAACTAGTTTATAGTTTGAATTATCAAGTTGATCGGATTGATGTTTTTTAGATCAGACCTGAATCATGGTCGAGTCAACAAATTCTCAGGCTAACCCGCCAGGACATTATTAATAACAATGTTAATAACCTTTAAATAATAAATAAAAAGAAAGATGGTATAGTGTTTATAGATTTTATTCTTAAATAATTTTCTTATATAGATTATATTATATTATAGGTTTTGTTGGTATTTTGGTCCTCCATCCAGTTCTATACTGGATTGAATGCTGTAAAAAATATGCCCATCAAGATATAAGAAAATTAAATGTTAACCTTTAACAAAAGGAAAAAAAAAAGTTAGAATTTTGAAAAAAAAAGAGCACACTTTACCCAATAATTTTTATTTAATATCTTCACTGTAACTAGTCAGCATGGAAGCAGAAGATTTAGATAGGTTGGAGCTTCCGTTAATGGTAACTCATAAGGAGAATGAGGAAAAACTGTGCACTGCATTCACTGTATCA
>Ga0325405_1002713_pt1 | contig 18255 bp, 8 predicted proteins | sample PopdelMetagenome_21_FD_205663 | JGI IMG/M metagenome (GOLD analysis project Ga0325405, IMG submission 205663) | Populus deltoides microbial communities from Bellville, Georgia, United States - Xylem-Control-R2 | ecosystem: Host-associated > Plants > Phyllosphere > Stem > Wood/Secondary xylem...
AAAATATTTTCAAAATCATTTTTGAAACACAAAAACAAATCTAGAATAATTTTCAATTTTTCAAATGTATATTAAATTTAAAAATTAAAGAATTAGAGGTTCTCCGTAATTTTTCTTTACAAGTTTTCCATCTGTTTCCAAGTTAAAAAAAAAAAACATCAACAATATATATTTTAAAATTATTTTTTTATATTAATTTTTTTTGCATAGAATACAAAAACAAATACACACATTTAAAATACTAACTATTAAAATTATTTTCTTGTTGTGCTCTCGAATATTCTCCACTACCAGAACTTGCATTTAGACAACTAAGCAATTCTTTAAAAAAGGAAAAGAGATTTCAAACTTATTTTTTAATATAAATCTAATATAAAGATTCTTTTAGTTAGCAATATAATTTTTTTTTGATAATTTTAATTTGATTAAAGTAAAATTAATATTCTACAATTATATTATCATGAATATAAAATATGAAGATAATTATTATAAATTGTTTTGATTTTTCATGAAAAACAATTGAATCTTAATGTATTTTTTATTTTCTTCAATGAAAAAATTATTATTTATTTTCAATAAATAAACATATTTTTTTAATATTTTATTTTTAAAAAATAATTGTGTTAATAAATATAATAACATTCCAGATCATCTACTTTTAAATTGGTTTAGTTGATAATCTAGATTATAATTGTATATATATTTGTTTTTATAAAATCACAACATGCATGCATGCTAGAAAATTACATGAAAATAATTTTTTTAAAATATAATGATATAATTCTTATATGAAACAGGAAACAATAATTATAAAAATAAAACCTGTCTTTCTGTTTTAATTTTGTTTTTTACTATTTTTATTTTTGTGTTCAAAAATATTTTTGAAAATTATGATATTTTAAAAATTAATATTTATATAATTTTAATATTTTTTTGATATATTAATGTCAAAAATAAAATTTAAAAAATAAATAAAATATTATTTTATTAAATTTTTAAATAAAAACAACCTCACTTCAAAGTTCAAACTACTTTTTACTAAGCACTGATTATTTTATTTTTTTAAACCGGCCGCTTCTCTAGAAATTCAAAAATCAATCTCCCTCCCCCCCTCTCTCTCCTACGGTCTACTTTTCTACCTCTCAAATCTCTCGCACCCTAAGCCCTAAATTCAGAATCAACAAATAACTTTTTTTTTCCCACTTAGAACCTCATCGCAATGAATGAATCAGAGCAAAATTTCAGCTTCGAAGAAAAAACGCTAAGCCTCATTGATGTCTCCTTTGAAGACGATTGCCTTTATAACTCACCTTCCCACAACTTCAATGTCCGATTCTCAGGTCATCTTCTTAACAATCATCTAATTATTTCTTCTTTTTTTCTTCTTTTTACCTTGATTAAGCTGATTTTAGTCCTGCAAACGAGCTTCAATTTAAATATGTCTGTCGCGACGTCGAGGTAATTGATCTTGTTGTTTTATTTTTATTCTTGAAATTGCGAATTTAAGGTTTTTTTTTAATTATCATGTTTTTTTACTTGCTTAGTCTCTATATTTTCTTTAATCATAACAAAATAGATTTAAAATTGAGCATTTGTGGGTGATTAATGATGATAGATTTGTGTCTAAATCCATTAACGTGTAATGGAGTAGCCCAATTAAATTGCAGATTAAGAACAAAATACTAGTTGCAGAATTCAATTTATGTTTGATCATCCACGGCGCAAATAATTTGTTAGCTCTAAATGTGCAGATACTAAGATAGGGGCCGAAAATAACTTGGGTTTTGCGGAAGCCAACAATACGCAATCCGTGCTGGCCTCCTTTGACGGGGGAGAACTAGGACCTGATCCTATTAAATCAATGGAACCAGAAAGGGTGAAAAAGAATTCAAAGTATAACTTGCGCAAAAGCTTAGCTTGGAACAGTGCTTTCTTCACAAGTGCAGGTTTAGTTTCATTTCATGAAATTTGAAGATTTTCATTCATTCATTTGGTAAGTAACGCATTTTCTGGTGTAAGCAGGTGTTCTGGAACCGGAGGAGTTGTCTAGCATGATTGGATGCGAGAAACATATGTTACCCGGGATTGAAGAGGATATCCATACATCTAGTGATTCTATATCTACATTAGCGAGTGATAATTTGACCTTGGTGAATCTTGAGGAGGCTGACTTGTTTGGAGATATAAGAGCTTCAATCCAGCGATCCACTAAAGGGCCTGGTATGGAAAATTCAAGTAGCAAAGTGGGTTCTCCAAAAACAGAAAGCAAAACCATCCGATGTAAGTCTGCATTTACTACTACACTTGGCCCGGGACTATTAAAACACTGCATCTAATTCATATCTTCTAACTCATGCAACCGTGATTCCTCTATCACCATTATAATTGATTGTTCCGTCTAAGTCTAGTAAACTATTACTTAGTCCATCAATAATACAACCACATAGCTAATTATGTTCCTTTATCCATTCATTACCTCCTCCGACACTATTATACTGTCCTGACAAATTCTATCTCAGATACAACGTGCTAATACCATTCAGCTGGTTTCACTCTGACAGTCTAAAATAACATTTTTCAATGTCACAAAATTTAAAATCTCCAGGTCACCTTGATTCTATCTAAGATGGGCATAATGCTCGGGTTTGCCAAGGGGACCAGGTGAAAAGTAAACATGCATTTCATGCTTCTAGATATAGTTGCTGGACTAATTCCCTTACAGAAAAGATGGTACAGTTGTGTTTGATATACCCTGTAGGATGTTAAGATGCCATCCTCTTCCCTCTTGCATGTGTGCGCATGTTTGGATCTTGCAGAATATTTTCCGTTGTTTATTTGCTGTGAAAAATCTTTGTCCAAGTTCAGACTGATTAGGCTAGCATGTTCCCCAGTAACCTTGAAGATTTTGGCTTGAAAATTTCAATTAACTCATTATGATTGCATGTTTTTGTTAGCTCATCTTTAAACTAATAGAACTGTTCCTTTCAGCTTCGGAGAAAGTGGATGTTGCTTCTCGAAATAGGGTACCAGCTTCGGAGAAAGTGGATACCGCTTCTCGAAATAAGGTTAACTTCAACAGCTAGAACTGTAATTCACTTAATTGTCTTTATTGGAAAGAACTTTGTACATTTTGATGCTTTATTATTGTAAATTTCAGCTAAAGGCCAAAGCTGCTCCCAACAAGCCAAATGCAATCATGCAAGGAACAGAGAAGACTGCAAAGCAGGTCTGTCTGTCCACAAACTTCATTGCATGCATTTAATTGATATTTGGCATATGTTTTGTTAATTATGCTGCTGTGTGGAAAGGAATCGATGTCAGTTATCCTGGCATTTAACTGGAAGTAGACATTGTTCATTTGATCTAGATATTAATTAATTAACAATTATTAACATTAAAAATTAAAAAAAAAAACTAAAATGTGGCTAATTTGCAGTATCTACATTCATAAAATACTATTCCTGAGTGTAGTATTTTGTGGTTTCTTTTTCTTTTTTCTATTTTCACCCTTCAACTTCTCAATATATTTTTTTCAATTTCTATTTTAGGAATTATGTTTTGTAAATTTTTTTTTTATTTTTTTTTCTATTGAGTTATATATTAGTTTCATGAATTTAATTTTTTTTTATTTCAACATTTAATATTAAATATTGTAGAAGTAGGACTTTGAATTTTTTTTAATTTGCTTTTTATGAATATATCATAATATCATGATTCGGGTTTAAAATGTTAACATGAGTTTATTTAGGATACTTTTCTTTGGGCCTCTTTTTATAATTTTTATGATTTTTTTATGGGATTATCCTGATCTCACGACATTTGTCGTGAATTTGACAAGTTGACTCGATTTATTTTTTTATCTATTTTTAATTTATTTTTTTTAATATTAGGTTATTTGACAATTTGACTTCATTATTTTTTTCAATTTATTTTTTGTGGAGTTATCATGATCTCATAGATATAATTTTTTTCTTCTCGATTTCAATCTTCAACATTGAATCTGTTAGAAGTAGAGCTTTTTAATTTTTTTAATTTGTTTTTTATAGGGTTATCCCGGCCTTATAACCTAAGTCGTAGATTTAATAAGTTAGCCCGAGTTGACTTAGGTTATTTTTTTTTTATCTTTTTTTAATTTATTTTTCAACATCAGGTGTTGAGAATTGGGTTTTGTAATTTTATAATTTATTTTTTATGTGGTTATCTCGATTTCATGACCTAGGTTGCTGGTTTGACAAGTTAACTTATGTCTTTTTTTGTTTGTTTTTTATTCTAATATTTTTTTTTAATTTCATCCTTCAGCATTAGGTTGATTAGAAATTATTTTTTATAATTTATTTTGATTTGTTTTTATAGGGTTATTACGATTTCATAACCTAAATTGTAAATTTTATATGTTAATCGTTAATTCAGGTTGATCTAATATGACAATGTTCTAATATTTTTTAAAAATATCATTTAAAATGTCACTGTATTAATATTCAATATATATTATATTTTGTATTTGTGATTATTATTTTTTTATTAGAAAACAAGAACGCTTGGATATTTTTCTTTACATTAAAAATTGATCTGCACCCTAGCGCCGGTCGTTAATCTAGTGTTGTCTGTGTTATTTGGCATGCTATTTGTATACGTAAGGAGGGGAAAAAACATATAATATCACGAAATGGACCTGATTTCGGTTATGGTTTAACCAACATTATTCCGTCAATACAGTCTGTTCCTATAAATGGAGAGTCAAAATCTCTTTATAGGCCGCCCAAGATAGTTGGCAGAGTTGGTCCCATTTTAGCACCAGCCACCAAGAGAGCTTCCTTGGGTGCCAACCGTGTCAAAGTGGAAAGGGCTAAGGATAATCCAGAAAATGCAAAAAAAATAGCTGGTAAATTCATCCCTGATTTCTTATGATTCCTTTTGATGCGGAAAATCTGGACTGCTGATGTAAACGTTATTGTGCAGGTAGAGGGGCAAAAGTACCTGCTTTGAGTGGTCCCAGAAATGCTGTGCCTAGGCCGACATTGCCTGTTAAATCTTCATTGCGATCTTCATCAGCAATGAAGACTGCGCTAACAGCTTCTTCCTCTATCGATAGTTCTGGAAGCCTGTCATCAGACTGTAGCAGTAAATATTCATTAAATTCTGTGAGAAGAGAAAGTGACTCCAGAACTGGCAATCATTCTTCCTCTGGTTCAAATGTCAAAACCACGTTGAAATTCCCATCAAGAAATAAAAACCAGTCAGCATGTTCTCATCTCTCACCTTATTTGAAATCTGTGGCCAAGCTCTCTTCCAGCATATCACCTGCTAGCTCTATCAGTGAATGGTCTTCGGCATCATTATCACCGATTTCTACCCTTAATAAAATGTCTAACAGTTCAAGATCTAGCTTTGACATTAGCTCTTGCAAAGATGCTTCTGGGGACAGTGATGCCTCCCAAGTTTTGGATTCTCAAAACCATTTAAATGACGAAAACTCTGTTGGGCCTGGTACCCAAGTGGGATTGCTGGGTGAGAGTGTAAAGAAAGTTCCTACAGGAAGTAGTTCAGTTCTCCATCCAGATTCGGTTAAACCCTCAGGCCTTCGTTTGCCATCACCCAAAATTGGTTTCTTTGACGGGGTCAGTTCTGAGTTTCCTTTCATAAGCATTTTAGACTAATTGGTTTGTGATTTTTCCAAGGGAAAGGAGATAAAAAGGTCATCACTTATAATGCCTAGGATAACCATCATTACAAAATGTTGTTTTCTTGAAATTTAAGCTACTAAAACGCCTCCCTTGTTCTTGATCATTGTTCTTCCAATTTGCATTTTTTCAGGGAATTGTTATACCCACATGTGATTTGTCAATTATGCAGGCGAGACCAGCTGCACGAACTCCAAATAGAAGCAAGCAATCTCATACAGCTCTGCCCAGTGGCTTGCCTGGATTTAGGGCAGGAAGTGTTAGTCCAAGTGGAGGGTCAAAAAATGCAAAGCTTGGAAAGCTTCAGCCTGCTAGAACAGCGCTTCGGGGTACCAAAATTAGTGATCAGGCAGCTGCCTTGGGCATGAAATCTAAATCTCCCTCACCTCTGCAGGAATCCTCAAATGCAGCACCAAGGGCCTCCAGTGCTTTGAAAACCGAGAAACACAGTGCTAGCAAATCTCTAAAAGCTCAGAACAGAAAGTCATTTCAAGGTGAAAGAAAAAGTAATTTGAAGGCAGAGAAAATTGGATCAGAAGAATGTGGCACGTCTCTGAAGGATACAGATAGTGGTTTTACTGAAGGGAATGGGAATGCCTGTTTTTTGATGGATAAAAACGAGACAGAGAGCAAGAGTGATGCTCCTGGAAAAGATACTAAGATTACTCTCGGCAATGGATTGCATGATAAGACTACCGGCTTGAGTTCTATTCCCAAGGCTGAAAGTATGACCTCATTAGAGAAAGTAGGTGAAGATGTGGTATGTAGCCAGAATTATATCAAGAATAGTTTGCCTTCTCTTCACGGCACTAATGAGAAGAAAAAAGCTTCTACTGAAGATCAAGTTGATGGTTTGACCAAACAAATTGGAGCTGTAGATTTTTATAATGAGTTGCACAAAGAAGCCATAGGTGATTCTCTTTCCCTTTCTCAAGATGATGTCGGTAGAGTTGCTTCTGGTATTCAGGAGGAATTCAAACAGTTGTCAAAGCCTACTTGCTCCCCAAATCCTGCTATGGCATCAACAATCGTGGAATCAGAGAAGGCAGAGGCAGGAATTGAGAAAGCTTCTGTTGAAGACCAAGTTGATGGTTTGACCAAGCAAATTGGAGCTGTAGATTTTCATCTTGAGATGCACAAAGAAGCTGTTGGTGATTCTCTTTGTCTTTCTCAAGATGATGTCAGCAGAGTTGATTCTGGTACTCAGGAGGAATTCAAAGAATTGCCAAAGCCTACTTGCTCTCCAGTTCCTGCAATTGCATCATCAATGGTGGAAGCGGAGAAAGAAGAGGCAGGAATTCATAAAGCTACCGCTGAAGACCAAGTTGATGGTTCGACCAAACTCGGTGATTTTCTTTCACTTTCTCAAGATGTCAGCAGAGTTGATTCTCATGTTCGGGAGCAATTCAAAGAGTTGTCAAGGCCTACTTGCTCTCCCACTCCTGTTATAGCATCAACAATGGTGGAAGCAGAGAAGGCAGAAGCAGGAATTGAAAAGGCTTCTGTTGAAGACCCAATTAATGGTTTGATCAAACAAATTGGAGCCTTAGATATCCATCCCAAGGTGCACGAAGAAGTTGTGGGTGATTCTCTTTCCCTTTCTAAAGATTATGTCAGCAGAGTTAATTCTTGTATTCAGGAGGAATTCAAAGAGTTGTTGAAGCCCGCATGCTCTCCCACTCCAGCTATGGCATCAACAACAGTGGGAGTACAGAGGGCAGAGGCAGCCACCTTGCTAAATCCAGCAACCACACATGGAAAATCTGAAGATGGTGAAACATCCTAGCAGTAAATTTCTCAAAGGTACTACATGAAATGTGAATCAAATATGTCACCATTGTATTGTGCCATACTCTTTCAACTTGATGAAAGTTTTAAATCTTAGGTCATCAGTAATTATTATTAAAGTCGTTCTTTAAGTTTCCTGGAGTTCTACTTGATGCCCGATTGATCTTGTCTCACAATGAATCGCAGGCAGGTGTTCACATGGAGACAATTCTTAATTTACCATCTTATTAGCTGTTTTGCTGCCATGTTTGAGAAGGATCTGACAGCTTCACTCCATGTTTCTTGTTAGGGTTTCCTGTTGGATGTAAATTGTACAAAGTGTGTGCAATTCAGACTTACAGGTTCAAACATGCGATAACGGGAGGACAGAGATCTTGTTGTTCGAATGTGCATTTGATGCCCAAATGTCCATTTTTATATCACTGATAATTCATTTGTTTTTTCTTTCTTTTTTCCCTAGTTTTTGTCTAAAATTTTTGCAGCAACCTCTGGGGCTGTACATGTTAATGGTCAGTGCATGTAGCAGCTATATTTCCTTCTAGTGACTCTTGTATATTGAACACATGACTCCAAGACGAGAAAAGTGGAAACTAATGCAGGATGATATTTTTTATGAGCTCGCGTAATTGTCAATTGCATCTATCAGTATTCGATCACGCTGATCACACAGAAATTGACGTTCGATCTATTTGTAAGCCCCGCACCTTCTTTCTTTTTTTTTAATGGTTCTTCAACACCGGAACGTACTCCGGAGGATAGGGCTCAAGGCCTGGAAAGTGGAAACAGAAATGGCCTAATTGCCGCAGGGTCCCGAAAGGGTCCAAACTCCAAAACTCATTCCTTTTCCACCAACTTTATGTTTTCAGTCCACTTCTTCTCTACGAAGCACCGAATATTTCAAAATTCACGTATGGCCGCTGCTTTTCTTATCAGAGACGATTTTTCAAATATAAACTCGGAAAATATTTACACCGTAGTTACACAAATATTTACATCAATTTTCTTGACATAAATAGTTAATATTTATAGGAGAATTATTGATTCCAATAAGATGGTCCACCATATTAATATCCTCTTTCAAATTCATGTTAGTCAATCAAAGAGCATTAATTTACATATTAGAAACTGTTAGCGGTGGCAAATCATTGATTTTATAAACACATAACCTATTTAAAGGTTGAAAAAGATTCGTGGAAGAGAAATAACTTTAGTATTCATGGTTTCCTGAATAGAATGATAATCCACTTTAATATATTTAATACGCTCATAGAAAATAGAATTTGTAGCAACCTTAATAACACTTGTGTTGTCAACATAAAGAGGAGTAAGATTAGTATGTGGAAATCCAATGACAAATCCACTTCGATATCAAGAAATCAATAAGAAAAACACAACCTATAACAAATCAACGTGTATCAAGACACGTCCATTTAACATCACTACATGCAATAAAACAAACAAAAGAACCATTTAGGAAAAATATACCATGACTAAAAAAGCCAATGAGATATTGATGATGTGACGAACAACCACCAAATGTAAATGACACGGAGATTTCATAAATTGACTGATTTGTTAAACTGTAAAAGAGATATCAGGCCAAGTAATGGTAAGATAATTCAAGCTGCTAACTTATTGTCAAAATAAAGTAGGATCATGAAAAAGATACTTCTCTCTATAATAAAACTTTACATTTATCTCCAGGGGAGTATCCACTGGAGAAGAATATTGAAGACCAAAACAATCAAATCCTGAGTATATTTATGTTAATTTAAGAACATAACAAAAGAACTAGAATAAATTTCCAATCCTAAAAGTAAGTAAGAGAACTGAGGCCCTTCATGTGAAAAAAATCTTAAAGATATTGCTAAAGGTGTCTAATCAATAAAGAATTAGTTCTTGTAATGACAATATCATCTATATAAACAAAGAAGAGAACAAAACCAATAGATATCTTGCAAAAAATATAAAGAGGAAACATATTTTCAAACCACACCTAGGGAGCCTGTTTTAAACCTTACCTTATACACAATTGATATAGAAGAGGAGAACAAACTAGGCGGAGGTGCTATATAAATATCCTGTTTGAGATCATCATATAAAAAAGCTTTTTTAACATCTATTTGATAAAATGGCCAACTCTAAAAAGCAATAATGGCAATAATTGTATGCAATATAGTCATTTTTTCTACAGGAACAAAAGTCTCCTCATAGTCCACGCTATACACCTACCTAATTTCAAGAGAAATCATTCATGTTTTATATTAATCTAGAGTTTTATCAAAGCAGAGCTTACTCGAGTACACCTATTTACACCCAATGATCTTAACACCTAAAGGACAAGAAATAATTTTCCATGTGTGATTATTTTGAAGAACCTGAAGTTCATTATGCATTGCTTTTTTCCATTACTCATGTTGGATAACTTATGAGTAACATGATGGAACATTAATAATGGACAAAGTAGTAGAAAAACCATATTGATCAGGAGGATGAGATACTATCATAGATCGCTGAAAAGTAGGTTCATGAGAAGGAGGCTTAAAAGCAGTTTTAAGTGGTGAATCGATCTTAGGAAGGAGTAAAGTTGGTCGATGTATTTTATACATAATTCCAGGCTTGAATCATTCAAAAAATGATAAATCCTTTTAGAAAGAATTGAAGCAATACATGAGGGTTCAACATAAGTAAGGAATACTTATTTATTTTTAAAGAAAACAACATTTCTAAAAATAAATAATTTATAACAGCTCATAACATAACTAAAAGAACCTTTGTGAGAAACACTAAACTAAAAAAAAACACATTTAACAAACTAAGCAGAAAGTTTATGTCATTCATGAAAAGGAAAATGGACATAGCAAACGCAACCAAAAGTATGCAAATGATGATAGTTAGGAGACTTGTTGTATAGATCATAATACAGGGTATCAAAATCTAATAATTGCGATGTTAGTTTATTGATTAAATAAACTTTAGTAGAAAAGGCTTTAACCTAAATTTAAATGGTTTTGAAGACTTAATCAATATGGTTCTAATGATACCTAAAAGATGAAGGTTCTTATGTTTAACAACCTTATTTATTGTGATGTATATGGACATGAGTATTGTGAGACAATACATTTCTGATGTAAAAAGTTATGAAATTCATGAGACATACATTCTCTACCCAAATAAGATCTTAATACCATAATACAAATAGAAAATTGAGTCTCAATATAGAAAAAAAAATATCTTCAAAATAAAAAAGACCTCAGATTTTGAATGAAGAAAATACATATAGGTAAACCAGTTATAATCATCAATAAATCTCATAAAATACTTGTAATGAACATGAGAAATAATTAGAGTAATACCTCAAACGTCATTATGAATAATATCAAAGCACTTTATAGAACGATTATCAAGAGGAATTAATGGAAGGATTTTACTCTTGTGAAATTTACATGTAGAATAGCCAAAGAGAATATCATAAGATGAAGATTGATTTTTATCTCCTAACAAACCAGAGTTTACCAAATAAGACAAAATAATAAAATTCTAATGGCTTAAATGTTTATGCCATATTTCACTTTTATTTTAAATTGTAGTACAAGCAAAAGATGAAAAATAAGGAACGACAAGTGCAATGGAAATAATCTTCTAACTTTAGATCCCTTCACGATTACCGTTCCTGACTCCTGATGCTGTAAAGACAACCATTACAAAAAACAAATGCATATTACAGTTATTATCCACTAATTGACCAATAAAAATAAGAGTAGTAGAAAACTTTGGTGATACAAAAACATTCTTGAAAGTTGGATTAATATCCCTAATCTTAGTAATAGGTATATGACCTTCATTAGCAATCTGAATTTATGATAAGCCATGATACTTACACATTTTTAACCATAATAAATAAGTTGGTCATATGATTTGAGGTAGCAGAATCAACAAGCCAAATTTATGAATTAATATTATTACCTTATAGCCCTAAGGCTGAAAAGGCTGAAATAATTATTTATTACACTATTTTAGGAGTAAGAATGTCAAGTTGAGTTGCTGTAGATGGACTGACAAAAAAGCAATTATAACAAAAACTTCTTGCTTGAAAGTGCTTTGTGTAAGAAGATGTTACTCTTCACGAAGAAATTCCCTAAAACAAACATCTAGAAAGGAAAAAGGATCATAATTTATTAAGTTTGAACGAATAATCTCAAATTCAGATCTCAATTTCATTAAAAATTGATCGGGTTTGCTTTGCTCATGAACATGTTGAAAAACAAAAAGAGATTTGATGAGTTTGTTAGCATAAATAATATCAATAAATTCTACCCATAAATTTTAAAAACTAGAATAATAATCATTGATGGAAAGATTGCCTTGATAATAATTAGCAATATCATTTTCTAATTCAAAACGTCTATCATTATTTTCTTGATTGTAAACCATTTTTAGATACCACTACATGGTTTGTGTTGTCTTATATAGCCTTAGATTAAGAGTAATATGAGAGTTAACATACCCTAAAATCTAGGATATTACTAAAGCATTTTTTACCTTTTATTGAAACAACTTTGTAGAATCATTAGGAGCTATATCACTGACATTCATATGACCTCATAATTATTTTCTCATGACAAATACTTGAAATTGAAATTTATAGGTTGAGTAATTTTATCCAGTGAACTGAACACCAAGAAAGAAAAAAAATTGATGTCGTCTTTATGAAAAACATAACAAAACCAAAAACGACAACCAATAATAATTAAAAAAAAAAAAGAGCCCTAGGTATCCAGGACTCATTATCTAGTTAAGAAAACAAAAGAAAAACTAAAACAAAATAGTGAAATACAAATTTAGAAGTGAAGCTCTTATACCATGTCAATTTGGCTAAATAACTCTTTTCAATAACAATCCCTTCTATAAACAGAAATAATGATGATTTACATTCCACAAAACCAACTACTACTTATTATAATATTGACCTAATTATAAGTTAATATTTAGATGAAAACTATTGATTATACTAAGATGACTCACTATACTAACAGTTTACTGCCAAATTTTATGGGTGTTATTTTAAGAAGTATTATGGTTATGTTTTTTAGTTGTTGCAAGTTGTTTTGAAGGCTAAAATAGCAAGGTTTCAAGTGGTTTTAGGTGCTTTTGATTTTGAAGAAAAATTATATGAAGCAAAAATTATAAACACACTTTAAATATCAAATCTTATAAAATCTTTAAGGACAAAATTGATTGGATTGGACACATTAAAAAGTTTTGTTTTGCGTTTGGTGTACTTTGGACTGGACTGAACAATTTGTATTATTGTGTGTTTGGTAGACATCAGACGGGACTAGGCTAATCTAAGGCTTGGGCTGGTCCGAGTTTAAGAAAAAAAAGGAATGATTGATCGGACCTGATATAGTCAAAAACTTGGGTTAATCTGCGACTCTATTAACCTATAACCCGGTCGACCTGAGATAAAACAAAAGTAAAAAATTCATTGATTTTTTTTTTAATTTTTTTTAGTTAAATAGAGGTTTCTTTGATTTTTTTAAGTCAACTCAAGTTGATCCTTCTGACCCGTGACTAGGGCCTTACCGTGGATCAACACCCAAGTCAAGTTTTAAAATCATGATATCCATTTAAGTCTACCCAGGCCACCTGTGACCCTGACCTTGCCCTGGATCAATCACCAAGTTTGATTTTAAAACTTTGATAATAATTATTTTTATTTTTATGGTCTCGAGTTAACTCAAGTTGACATCTTGACTGGTGACCCCTTTAGCCCCAGGTTAACTCTCGAGCCATGTTTTAAAACTAATGTTGACATGGTCAATGGTCAACTCAACTTGTGACCCGGTTCTTGTCTTAGGTCATCCCCCTAGTTGAGTTTTAAAACTAATGTTAACCTCGATCAATGGTCAACTCGACTAGTGACCCGAGCCTTGTCTAGTTTAACTCCCTAGTCGAGTTTTGAAACTATGTTAATAATCATTTTTGTCTTACTTGGATTCAAGGTTAACCCGACCTGTGACCCAGGCCTTACTCGAGTTAACGCCCTAATCAGGTTTTAAAACTATAATAATAACTATTTTTATCCTTATATTGACTCAGGTTAATGGTTAACTCGACCTATGACCAACCCCCGAGTCGGGTTTTAAAACTATGATAATAACCATTTTTATCCTTAAAATGACCTAAGTCAATGGTCAACTTTATCCGTGACTCGAGTTTTGCCGGGGTTGATGCCCTAGTCAGGTTTTAAAACTATGATAATAAATATTTTTATCTTTATATTGACTTGAGTCAATGGTTAACCCGACTCGTGACTAGAGCCTTGTCCCGTGTCGACCTTCTAGCTGAGTTTTAAAACTATGATAATAATTATTTTTATCTAACTTAGGTCAATGGTTAACTTGACCTGCAACCTAAGCCTTGCCAGGGGTGATGCCCTAATCGAGTTTTAAAACTATGATAATAATCATTTTTATCCTTAAATTTACCCTGGTCAATGGTCAACCCGATTCGTGACCCGAACCTTGCCCGAGTTGACGCCCTAGTCGAATTTTAAAATTGTGATGATAATCAATTTTATCCTGAAGTTGACTTGGGTTAGTGGTCAACCCAATATGTGATTCGGGTCTTGCATTGGGTTGACCTCCAAGTTGAGTTTTATAATTATTATAATAACAACTTTTATTCTTACGTTGATTTAAGTCAATGGTCAACCTAACTTATGACTCGGGCCTTACCCTGAGTCAAACCTAAAATACTATGATAATAACTATTTTTATCTATATGTTGACTCGGTTTAATGGTTAACCGGACCAGTGACCAACCTTCAAGTTAGGTTTTAAAACATGATAAAAACCACTTTTATTCTTAAGTTGACCTAGGTCAATGATCAACTCTATTCATGACCCGAGCCTTACCTGGGTTGACGCCTTATTCAGGTTTTAAAAATATGATATTAATCATTTTCATCCTTAAGTTAACCCGAGTTAAAGGTCAACTCAATTTGTAAATCGAAAATTTTCCCGAGTTGACCTTTTAATCGAGTTTTAAAACTATGATAATAACCATTTTTATCCTTATGTTGACCTGAGTCAATGGTCAAGCTGACTTGTGACCCAGACCTGGCCCCTAGTCAACATTTTATTTGGATTTTAAAATTATCATAATAACCACTTTTATCCTTACATTAACACGGAGCAATAGTCAACCTGACCCATGACCCGAGTCTTGTCTTAGGTCAACACTCGAGTTTGATTTTAAAACTATGATGATAACTAATTTTATCTTTATGGTGACCCGGGTCAATAGCAAACCAGACTTGTGACCCAAACCTGGCCCCTAGTTAGCATCTGAGTTGAATTTTAAAACTATGATAATAACTATTTTTATCCTTATATTAACACGGATCGATGGTCAATTTGACTCGTGACTCAAGCCTTGTCTCAGATTGACACTCAAGTTGGATTTTAAATCTATAATAATAACCACTTTTATCTTTATGTTGACTTGGGTCACTGGTCAACCCGATCTATGACCTAAGTCTTATCCCGAATCGAATTTTAAAATTATGATAATTAGCACTTTTATCTTTATGTTGACCTGAATCAAACTGGATTAATTCTTTTATAGAGAATTAGACAAGTTTATCCTACCCTGTTAGAAAGACAAAAATATCTCAACGAAAACAACGTTGGACAATTTTTATAATGTCCAAAAGTATACCAAACACCACCTAATTGAATTCACTTGTCAACGATATTATCAATGGTATATAAGATTTAATTTTTCATATGCGAGTGAAAGAGCAGTCCAAAGTGAAATTAGTATAATTATTATTGCTCTTACTCATAATCACGGTAATATAATAATTGATAATGATAATTACTATTAATAAACGTTGTCATCCTTTCAAGTTCAATTAACATGAAGGCCCAATCCTAGATATGCGTCATAACGAATCCTTTATCAGCCACTCTCCTTTATCAACCATTCTCTCGTGTCATGATGGGAGAAACCAATACTAGGGAAGTTAAATGCAACATTGAGAGGACATCTTTAAGGATATATTGTCAGTAGGGGTGAGAAAAAAACTGAAAAATTAAAAAAATTAAAAAAAAATTAATCAAAAAAATTGAATCATAAAAAAAATCGATTAAACAGATTATAATTTTAAAAAAACTAGCCAGTTAAGCCTAAAACTAAAAAAACCGACTGAACCGAAAAAAACCAAAACCAAACCAAAAAAGAGTATTTACTTCAAATGGAAGAAGAGTATTCACTTCAGCAATGAAAAAGACATTGGTATTGAAGTAGACTGTTGAATAAAGCTAATTTTATTGAATATAAAGTGCGTAATTGTGAAAACTGATTCAAAACTTGACGGCCTAACTTAGCTATAAATTCTAAAATTTATGATTGTGATATGAATTAGAGTTTTGTTGCACTATTTCTTTGATTGATAGTTAATGAATCATACTTTTCCCTTAAAAAAAAAAACATGAAGGTCCAATCCATCGAACACAGTCGGCAACAGTACTACTGATAAACCCATTGAGTTGCCAAGGTTCTGGTGAATAAAGTGCATCTGCAGAGACCATCATTCTCTGTGGCAATAAAATATTCTGTGACTGAAAATTGAAACCAGAAATTCAATACAGTAACTGAAAGGCAGATTAAAAATTGTTCACAGCATCCACTCGGTAACAATAAGAACAATTCATAATTCTTTAAAAAAACTAACAATGAACTATAGAAAATGGCAAAATCTCCATGACAATTTAAGACCTTGGCTTCTCCTTCTTCTCTTTGAAAAGTGCCAGAAGGGAGACACCAGAGACCTTCACAACCTTGAATCTAACACCAGGAATATCTCCGACGGCATGACCTTTACGTCCAAATCCAGCAATTAACACCTCATCCTGCAACAACAAGTCACACTCTAGGTTATCAGCAATCAAAGTCCAAATCAATTAAAGTACTCAATAAATCACTTTCACACAAAAGATTACTCACATTTTCTTCAATATAGTTTAAACAACCATCATTGGGAACAAAAGCAGCAATCTTCTTTCCATTTTTGATTAGTTGAACTCTAGCACACTTTCTGATAGCAGAGTTAGGCTGCTTGGCCTCAATACCTCTGTAAAAATAAAACGGCCAAATAGTAGAAATAAGCATTTGAAGCTTTAATGTTTAACAAAGAAAAATGAAAGCAAATTTAAAAAACCATAAGGCAGCCTTACATCTTCTCAAGAACAATGCCTTTGGCATGAGATGAACCAGCGAATGGTTTCTTCCATTCATTGCCAAGGTTGGACTTCTTGTACGACTTGTCAGCCCACCTCTGCCTTCTGCGGTGGGACTTGAGCTTGCGACCAGCTCCCATACCTCGTGTCTTACTGCATTGACATCACTCAAATAATTCAGAAAAATAACCTTCACAAATTTAAATGGAGAAAACCCAATACACTGTCCTAAACCAGTAGCAAGTCATGAACAATGCACAGTACAAATATTACTATTTCTAGAGCTTCTAGCCATCAAATTTGATATAGCAAGATATCTAATATCCCTGATTAACAAATCTGCTTATTTCATTCCCATTTCACAAAAAAAAAAAAAAAAGAGACTAGCCCTTACCACTGCAAACCACCAAAATAAAACATTTTCAGATTGATAGAAAAAAGATTGAAATTTAACTAAACCGTATTCGGACAGAGCTGCCTAATAATCAATCCAGATATCTGCTTATTCACTGAATAGTCTTTATAAGAGCTTGGTCTCCCTATTTTGAAATCCAATCTCACGGGTACCAAATTTAATTCTCGGAAAAAAAAAATGGCATCCACTAAGACTACGACAATGGTAATAGAACATACTAAGCATTACGTGGCCGGATTTTCATAAACCCTATAACAGGGCTTAATGTTCAAGACCTAAAAAGGTTTTTTCAAATTTTCCCATCTTCAATTCTCTCAGATAAGAAAGCATTAAGAAGCTAGAAAAAAAAAATCAAAACAAATAGAAGGAACCGTAAGCGTCACAAATTCTAGAACAGCAAAGTATTCGAGAAAGAGAGGAAGCGTACCCCATGGTTATTGAGATAAGTTGTTCGACGGCGAAAAGGGCTTTGAAGCTGAGGAGAAGAAGCAACTGCTGCCAAATAAAACCCTAACCCTACAAATGAACTGAATGCTGTCTATATATATACACACACGCGTATGAGTGGGCTGCTTTGGCAAAGTTTGGTTTAATCCGAGAACTTGTTGGACTTATGTTTGGGCTTGTAGTTCGAATTTCATTTATAGGCTTGCAGAGAAGACTGTAAGAGTTAATTTGTTTTCTTTTATATATATATATATATATATATATATATATATAGAGAGAGAGAGAGAGAGAGAGAGAGAGAGAGAGAGAGAGGAGTATTCCATTTTTAAGGAAAATAAAATAAAATAAAAAGGAGTAATTGAATTTTCCGAGAGAAAAAGCTTGTTATCTTTAGGGTTTTTCTGACATGGATTCATGTGGATCCTCCATTCAATTTTATGCAACCAATATGGGTTGGCTGTTTAGCTAAAACATAGAAAACAATTATCACTTTTGAAGCCGAATGAACACATAGGTATCACTTAAATTAATAGAAATGTATTCACTCTTTTTGTAGTTTAAGCTACTACTGGCTCGCTAGTGGTTTGCGATAGTAAGGGTAGACTTAAAAACGATGTTTAAGTGTTGCTGGTATATTTTAAAGCAAAAAAGTGGGTATGAAATTTGATAAAAAAAA
>Ga0325405_1002714_pt1 | contig 18246 bp, 20 predicted proteins | sample PopdelMetagenome_21_FD_205663 | JGI IMG/M metagenome (GOLD analysis project Ga0325405, IMG submission 205663) | Populus deltoides microbial communities from Bellville, Georgia, United States - Xylem-Control-R2 | ecosystem: Host-associated > Plants > Phyllosphere > Stem > Wood/Secondary xylem...
ATTTAACAGTTTTACTTATGGATCAAATCCGTTGGTGTGAGATTACCACTCCGGCGGTAAATGTTTTACCGACTAAATCCTCGACGGAATGCGTCCATCAGCATAGCTTTCATCGGTAATTCCACATTCTATCGGTAAAAAAAATACCGATGGTTTTACAGAAAAAAAATGTTCCATCAGTGAAAGTGGCATATGAAGTAAATATTTTTTAACTCTCGGTGAAATACCGACGGAATGTATCTAGCTATGAAGACGTCTGTGATTATGTTATTTGCAGTAAATATTTCTCAACTCTCGGTGAAATACCGACAGAACGTTTCTATCTGTGACGACGTCGGTGATTGTGGAATTTTCAGTAAATAATTTTCAATTCTCTATAAAATACTGACAGACACAGAAAAATTAATTTAGAACAATGGCGGAGCGGGAGGAGGAGGTGGTGGAGGTTGGTCGTTCCCGGGACAAAACGGCCAAAAAGGAGGCGCACATGTATCATCACCCATCTTTGATCTAATATCCATGACCATTTGGTGGAGTTGTTGATAATCCGTCGAGAGTTGAGCGTATTATTGTTTCAAGGCCATGAACTCCTCAGACTGGGTGCTCGATACTGATGGGGAGCTCTCGACGGTTGAGACACTACGGGCCGCTCGCAAGTCTCGGCCGTAGTGTTGGAGAGCCCGTACACCTAAATTTTATCGGGTCCACCAGATAATCCTACCTACATCCACAAATCCAGTTGGGTTGAGGGATCATCCCCATATCTCTTCCTCAATCGAATATTATAGGTCTCATGAAAATAAAAAAAGAAATCATCATATTCAATTCAAGAAAAATAATAACTTACGAAATAAAATGGTTGAACGAACATACCATGAAGTGTTGAGTGTGGTTGTCAATGAACTGTTGCACCTCCTTTTGGCAGTCTTCACTCCACACGTGCGTCTCTAGAAACAGCTCCATCGGGCTTGGCTCACGTCCAAGAGACGTAGCCTGTAAAAAAAAATAATTATGTAACAACAAATTAATTACCGATATATTTCATTTAAATTAATTTTACCATCCGTTTTGCATGTGCAGCAAATAGAATGGAGCCACTGGTGTGCATGGTCACCGAACCATGAATTTGTCGGTTCCGGTTGTCGGCACCAGACTGTGAACATCGTGTGAACCACTTAGGCATCACGTGCTCAATATATTACAACCATATATCCCCCGGGATGTATGGTGGTTTGAAATCCCTCTAAACCGCCACATCATTCCAGCCTTGTAGACTGTTATCTCTCGCGTATTTTTTTGGCTTTTTTTTGTGCTACATACCAAAAATCACACAACCTACTTCCATAATGACAAATTAGATTTTAAAACAATTTTTTTTTTAAAAAAATATTGTATTGTTTTCGATGTTACCTAGTTGTCACGTGATTTTCCCACACCCTCCTCGCAACATTGTTGTACGCGTTGTCCCACTCGAATTTGTGCTGTGTATAAATAATTTATTTAAAATAAAAATAATAATTTATTAAAAATAAGCTGGAAATTAGAAATTAACACCAACATGAAATCTTTGAAACCATCATCGATATAAGGTCTTCATTTAGGATGTCTGGAAACCTGACTCTATTGAAATGATGGAATCTCCATCGATAATTTAAATGTCGATGATATTACTCGGGCGGCCTAATTATTTGTGAACCTAAAAATAAATTAAATTAATGAAATATTAATTAGTTGTTCATAAATTATGTTATAATTAAAAAATAAACTAAAACCAAACCGAAACAAACTTACATTGAAAGGTCATCCTTCCAATGTACTTCATACTTGCAGGTGAATTGATTCCGCTGTGAAGGCACATCGCCTTTACGCGGTGAAACTGCGCTAGGAGAGGCAGCATCGCAAGTCGGCGCATGTGACTCTTTGTGATCGGCACCTAAGGACATGTCATCCTCACTACTATAAGAACTAGCTGCGACCATATATGAGCGACAAGTTGTTGATTTTGTTCTACGCATCTACACAATTTTATACGAATAATTGCATAATTAAATTCGATTATTAAAACAATAACAACAATTAAAAATTATAAAAATAAATATTTCATGTTACAAAATATCATCCATAATATTACATTATAAAAAAAAAAATGCTTTATACTTTCATTGATTCTGATAGTTAGTCAAAATTTTCTTCTTCTTCGTCGTCAATTGAATCGTCATCAGCTCCATCGTAATCTTCAATATGGATATCATCATTATCATCTTCATCGACATTTGCTTGTCCGCTAGAGCTCAGAATAACATTCAACTCCTCTGCGTCAACATCAACAAGACTATCATCGAAAACATGAAAATTTGAATTTTCTTCTAAGTCAATCGAAGGAGCAACTCGATATGGTTCAACTAACTCACTAACTTAAAAGACTTCATCTCGCACACTTGTGTCTTCGTTCTCATCCTAAACAACCTCAACACGACCCCTGGGTTTTATTTTTAAAACGGATAACCAATCAACTCTTGATCGGTCCTTTTTAAAGGAAGGGGTGTATGTGTAATAAACTTGTTGACATTGCTTTACGAAAAAAAAAACATCGTTTACATTGCGGAGTCTAGCTTTTAAGTTGGTTTTGATTAGACCATAGTGAGGATCTACTCTAATTCCTTTGCTAGTGGTGTCATACTAATATCGTTTGAATAAAAACACTCTATTCTACTCGCTATGATATTGCAGTTCGACGATCTCTTCTAATTTATCATAGTAGTCAACTTCAAACTCACTACAAGTCGAACCCTTAACATAAACACCGTTGTTGTATGTCTTTCTTCCATGCCCATATTCTTCAGTATGAAACACATATCCGTTTTTATTATCATCAATATTATCAATTTGTTTTTGTTTTTTGTTTTTTTGTTTTTACAAATTATATACTATCAATTTCCCTTAGTTGTTACCTTTAACAAAAGAATATAAATAATGTAATAATCCAATGTGCAACCCACAATCATATGGTAAGTGTGTGTGTGTGAAAATGAAGGTTTAAGAATATTTGTTAAATGAGTATATGAGCAGAATCAAGTGATAACAATGCGAGAGTTTGTAAACCTGAATATTTCAAGAAGTATTCTGATAGACCTTGATAAGAATATTTACTAAGATGCATCTCAAGAGTTAATAAAATTCCTCCTTACTCTATCATCCTAATAATAGTTTTGTCAAATGGTTTTAATAATAGCAAAAAAAAAAACAGTTAGTAAGTTATTTTTTTTTAATGTCAACTACTACCCTCCCCCCTAACTAAAACGAGACATTGTCCTCAATATCCTAAGGTAAAAAGATAGAGTATAAAAGACATCACCTGAAACAACGAACATTGACAAACCTGAAACACACTTAAACAAATATAAGAAATAACAAAATAAAATAATATGCTATTAATAAAACCAAAAGACATAAGGTTTCACAAATGAAGGCTCAAATCCAGTCTAAGCTTTTTACGGCTTTCCATAGTTGACCAATTTATGCGACTCATGGAGGGATCAATTACAGGGATGAAAGATTGTAGTTGGTCAATCAATTGTTCAATAGTAGCAGCAATATTATTATTTATCGTGCCGAAGATGTTAGAAAATTCTGTTCCACAGCATGATCAAGAAAAGACAACAAATTTTCATAAAAACCATTAACATTTAACAAACCTATAGGTTTATGGTGAATGTGCAATTGGGCTGTTGCAATATCACGGTCGCACAAATTAATTACCCTAGGTTCAAACACAACACACAAGATAATATAGAGCAAGTAAGGGGTCGATCCCACGAGGAAGATTCAAGTCAGATTTTTATGCTAGATGATATGCAATTTGGGGGGGGGTTGGACGTTATCTAGGCTAAAGCAAAAGAAAATAAAAAACTATAAAACAAAATTTAATAAAATCAGAAAATTATCAAGAGAACAAACCTTGGTTGCAAGCACACATCCACCTACAGAAATCAGAACTGATCATAGAAATGAGACATCAATTTATATTCTGAATATTTATCTCTTCTTAACATTGGTTAGTTAACAGATCTGCCGTATAACTAACCCTAACCATCAAACAACTACAGTGTCCGCATTAGTAATTTAATTCAATGACAGCCCTAAGAACTAGATAAGTTGATTAATCAAGAAAACATAATTGTCCGCAGTCTATGTTTGATTTGATTGAATGTTCTCCCTAAGATTAATAACATAGATCCGCCACAATTATTAAACTCAGTTGCTTCACAAGTTCATATACCACAACTCTGGTTTTGATATCAAACTTAGCAATAGATTGTCTACAATAATAACTTAGGGTCCGCTCTAGCAATTAAAATAAACAATCATAGAAAAAATAAGCATAGGAGAACAAACATATTCATCATATAAACTGAAAAGAAAAGGTAGAATAAATCTCACAGTTCTTGAAATCCGAAGGTTTCCGTGTCCTTACAACCAAGAAAAAGTGTTTAGCCTTGCATGTTTGTTGAAAAACTAATAAAAAAGAAGGAAGAATGCATGTTTTAGGGTTTCTTAGAGGAGGGGGGCATTTTTCTCTTCTTGGCTGGCTGCCTCCTTTCTCTTCTCTTATTCTTTTTATATCCTAGGAAACCCTAGTCTCTATTTTACAAAATAGTCCTCCCTTAAGTAGACTGTTTACATTTAAGTACTTCAATAAATATTTTCCAAAAAAAGAAGAAATAACCTTACATGAAATCTTCAAGCTTTCACTTAGAGGAGCTAAATTGCTGAAATAAAAACTTGGATATCGGTTTAGATGCTTTGGAACGTAATTTGGACTGGTTTTTTCACGAAACCTGTTTGTTGGCATAATTCAGTTGTCATCTTTGAAAACTCATATCTCCCTCATATGACATCACTTTTTGATGAAATTTGGATCGTTTATAGGTCTTTGAGTCCGGAATCCAAAACAATTGAGTTTGCATCAATTGAACTTCTGTAGCTCCAGATATTCAAGTTGGAATGGCCGAAGGTCAACATTGGCAAATTGCGAGATTTGACTTTGAAGGCTGTGATTTCCATGCTCTTCCTTATTTTATTTTCTTGCCTTAGATTTCCAAAAAGGTATGGATGTTAGCTTTTTAATGCCACTAGAATCACTTTATTTCAACCTCTAGAGCTCACGCTCTGTACAAAACATCGACTAAAGGTCAAATCTGCCAATTATCTCCACTTTACTCCTTTTTGCATCTTTCATCCAAAAGTGCCTTCAAAACATAAAACAAAGAATATCAAGGCATTTTAGATATAAAACATAGGCAAAATACTAGTTAAATATGGGTGAAACTATCGAATAATATGGTTGCATCATGGGCCCAAGAGGAAATATGAAAGATCTCTTCCAATATGCCCAGACCACCTGGTAAGGCAATGAAGGCGTCAACATGGTTAAACATTGCATTCATTCGATCAGATATTATGGAGACCTGTATTTCCTCTCTAATTGTTTTTCCAATTATGTCCCCTTTTGCTAAAGCTTTGGGGACAACCCCTAAAACTTGACTACCTCATAAAAATACAGCTATTGACACATGCCCCATTAACCCAAGGCTGCCTCCCCCATACACTAAATGAATCTTTCTCTCAGCTAGTACCTGACCAAGATGATTTGCTGATTCTAAAAACTCTTTTTCTTTCCCAAGACTGGATCCATCGACAACACAAATATTTCTTATTTGATGACTTAAGGAACTTGCCATTTCTACACACTTTTATATATGTTGAATGTATGGGTTGAGTAGAAATGAAGGGAAGGAAGATAAGATTTTATAGATGAGAAATTAAAAATAACATCATACCACTTATGTGTAGGCCAGCTGGAGTCTCACTCACATACTCTCTCTCTTTTTATTTTTGGTCAAAACATGTGTATGTACAGGTAGTTGTGATTGTGGCTCACATCTTCTCTTGGTTTTACTTCCAAGAACGACTTAAAAGCCCTCTATGGGTCGGGGATAAGCTTCCCATCCAGTTTTCTTAAAAACTACCAAACATGGTCTTTTTTAGTCAGATTCCCAAGACTTAGTCGATCATGTTCTTTATGAAAATAAAGTCATAAATCAAGAATTGCACGAAGCACATCTCCACTGGGGTACGTCTCAAGAGTCAATAGAAGATTATCTAAAGAGCCCTTACTCAGGCCATCCTTAATGAATTGTTTTTTATCTTCACGGTTTACAGATACCATTCCTAAAAAATGACATTGTGCATTATATGTCCATCTGGCACATCAGTGACAGACTTTCAGTCGCTTTGCACGACGTTCTTTGCAAAAATGCTTTTATCTGTCCTAGGCATGTATGAAATGAAAGAATTGGAGGACTCACCTGATAATCAGACCTTTACTTCAATTAGCTAGCGAATATCTTCAAGAATTCCATGGTTTATTAACAACTTCAATCTTCCACCCCTAGCACGGTAAATATTTGCAATCGCATTTGGAGGCAAAACGGGAAAATACCTTCAATTTCTCAAGAGTGGTGTCCATTTTTTTAATTGAGAAGTGGAAAAGAGATGCAAAGAAAAGAGAAGGAATAAGGAATTGAACAAATATATATACAGATATTAGTTATCATGGGAAACTGAAAGAACCGAGTTAAGCGTCACGGAGTACCGTTATTCGCCATTTGACCGGGGTTGGAGAAAGACTAGCAAAACAAGAGTCACGCCAAAAATAAACACAAAAAAAAATGTGAGAAAAACAAAATAATCAACCTTTATATACAGGATCATTCAAACCAATGGATTTATTTTCACTAGGAAAATTATCAAAGTAAACTTTCAAACGATATCCATTTACCTTAAAAACATTGTCATTATTTGGATTCTCAATATCAAAGGCCCCATAAGGATACATATGTTTCACAATAAATGGACCGCTCCATCTTGATCTTAGCTTTCCAGGAAATAAATGGAGTCGAGAATTATAAAGCAAAACATTTTTACTAATATCAACTTTTTGACAATTTTCACAAGTTGTGCAGAATGCATGCGTGTCCTTGACCATGGTGGGACAATAAAATCCACATTGTAATATTTTTGCAGTCGTCTTCTTTGATGAGAAATGACCCCCACATGCCTCAGAATGACAAAATTTAATGACAATACTTACCTCATTGTCGGGAATGCAACTTCGAAATATTTGATTAGGACAATATTTGAATAAGTAAAGGTAATCCCAATAAAAGTTCTTTACTTCGTTCAAAAATTTTCTTTTGTCTTAGATACTCCAATGAGCCGGCAAATTTCCTAAAGCAAGAAAATTGACAAAATTAGCGAACCAAGGCATTGGACTAAGAGAAAGTAAGGATTTGTCAGGAAAGTAATCATCGATTGGTGGGATGTCAGATGTCGAATCTATTGTTAATTTTGACAAATGATCTGCGACAACATTATCGGTACCTTTCTTGTCCTTGATTTCATCATGAGAATAAATCATTTGCAATTCTTCATATTCATCAAACTCGGTTTCACTCAAGGTAGATTCAAATTGATCATAAACTAATTCTTTAATAAGATCTGCTTCCTGTAAATCATTATCATCTCCAGGTTGCTAGCAAATACTCCAATGAGCTGAAAAATCTCCTAAAGCAAGAAAATTGATAAAATTAGCAAACCAAGGCATTGGACTAAGAGAAAGTAAGGATTCGTCAGTAAAGTAATCATCGATTGATGGGATGTCAGATGTCGAATCTATTGTCAATTTTGACAAATGATCTGTGACAACATTGTTGGTGCCTTTCTTGTCCTTGATTTCTTCCTGAGAATAAATCATTTACAATTCTTCAAATTCATCAAACTCGGTTTTACTCAAGGTAGATTCAAATTGATCATAAACTAATTATTCAATAAGATCTATTTCCTGTAAATCATTATCATCTCCAGGTTGCTTGCAAATGTTGAAAATATTCATCTTCAATGTCATGTTTCCAAATGATAGCTTCATCAATCCATTCCTACAATTAATCAATGTATTAGAAGTTACAAGAAACAAACATCCTAAAATAATTGGAAATGAATTACATGCTTCAATAGGTTGTGTATCCAAGACAATAAAATCCACAGGATAAATGAATTTATCAACTTGTAGTAACACATCCTCAACTATTCCTCTAGGCACCTTTACAGATCTGTCAACAATTAAAAGAGTTACAGATGTTGGTTTTAACTCACCTAAATTGAGGCTTTGAAAAACCGAATATGGAAGTAAATTCACACTAGCTCCAAGATCAAGTAAAGCTCTTTCAACTTTATGTTCTCCAATAAAGCAAGAAATTGTAGGAAAACCAGGGTCTTTATATTTCAAAGTATTATTGTTTTGAAGAATGACACTTACTTGTTCGGCTAAAAAGGCTTTCTTTTTCACATTCAATTTTCTCTTCACAGTGCACAAGTCTTTCAAAAATTTAGCATAAGAAGGTACTTGTTTAATAGCATCCAACAAAGGTATATTGATCCTTACCTGTTTGAAAGTTTCAAAGATTTTAGAATTGTGATTGACTTTTCTTTGTTTGGTCATGACATGAGGAAATGAAAGTACTGGTGGGGAATCAGTCTTTTCTTTGCAATGTTCAGGTTCAACCCTTTCCTTACCCTTAAAGATTAACTCATCATCTTTCTCACAAGGTTCAAGAATAGGTTTTTCAATAACTGTACCACTGTAGAGAGTAGTGACTGATTTGACTTGATCTATGTGTTGGCTTCTAGAGCTACTTGCACTTGAATTGAATTGCCCTTTGGGATTTTGTTGTGATTGAGACGGAACTCTCTCCTAAAAACTAAGAGCAGATGTAAACTTTGCAAGAGTATCTTTTAAATCTGCCATAGTTTGAGCATTATGAGTGTTGATTATCTCTTGCTTTTCAATGAATGCATGTAGTGTTTCCTCAATATTTCTTCTAGGAGGGGGAGCATAAAGAGGTACAAATCCATAAGAATTTTGAAAATTATGGTGTGCTTGAAATGGTGGCTGTGAAGTTTGTGCATTATTGATATCACTTTTCCAACTGAAATTTGGGTGATTTCTCCAACCAGGGTTGTATGTTTGCGAGTATGGGTTATGACCTTTGGAAACTGTTTAAAGCATGGGCTTGTTCATGGAGGCATTCTTTGAAAGAAGGCAAAGTTGGACAGTTATTGGTTGAGTGTTCATTGGTTTCACAGATTTGACACACAATGTCTTGAACAGATTTTAATTGACCACTCATTTTCAATTCTAGTGCCTCGACTTTTCTAGCTAAAGATGCAAAATTAGCTTGGAGGTCATGATCTTTCCTAAGGTTGTACATACCTGCACTAGATGTATGAGGTTGAGTTTTACTTGGTGTCTCAAAGTGCCTGTAGAATTCAAATTTTGAGCATTTTCAGGTAGCAAGTCTAGGTACTCCATGGCTTCATTAGGGTTTTTATCTTCAAAAGTTCCATTGCACATCAATTCCACCATTTGTCTATCTTTAGGTGTTAACCCTTCATAAAAATATGAAACCAATCTCCATGTTTCAAAAACCAATATGATGAGGGCAAGTATTAAGCAAGTCTCGATACCTATCCCAACATTGGTAAAATTTTTCTCCTGGTTTTTGAGTGAAAGTGATGATTTGTCTTTTGAAAGAGTGACGAAAAAAACTTCTTTAACAATTGTTATTGCATTTCATCCCAAGCATGAATGGATCTTGGTCTCAGATTTTGTAGCCATGTTTTAGCTTTATCTTTTAATAAAAAAGGAAAAAGCTTTAATCTAATAGCATTCATGCTACAATTTGAGTCATTATAAGTGTTACAAACTTCTTTAAATTCTCTCAAATGCAAGTATGGATTTTCTAGATCTAAGCCATGAAAAATTTGGTAAAAGTTGAATAATGTCTGGCTTAAAATTGAAGTGCGATACATCAGGAGGGAAAACTATACATGAGGGTGCACTTGTTCTTGTAAGATTCATGTGGTCTTTAAGTGTCTTAACTCGATTATTCTCATTATGAAACGACTGGTTATCTTTTTCGGCCATATTTTCTGAAAATGATGAAGAGACCCTACAAACTCTACCACTAAATATACGTGACCAAACTCTTATGCACGTGTAGAAAGAGAATAAAAGGAAGAAGAAAACAAAAGGAAAAAGAAACAAAAGAAAAGAAACAAAAGTTAAATATAAGAAAAGTGAAAAGAGAAAATAAAATAAATATTATAATTTAAACAAGAATTTACCTTCCTCGACAACGGTGCCAAAAACTTGACACGATCAAAGAGTTGATGTCTTATCCCAAGTTCAGGAGTGTCGAAGTAATAAAGAACCCGACAAGATCGGGGTCGAACCACAGGGAGGTGAACTATATAAAATTATAAACAATAAATAAAAAGGAGTTGAAGAGAACTTTTAAGATGTGATATTGATGTAAGGATAAAACAAGGATAAAACAATTGTCAAGGTTAGAGGATCTACTAACGGTATTTCAAACAAGTATAGTATAAACTCTTTTTATTACTTGACTAGAAACCACACACAGAGGAGGTTCCAATCGGATTATAAATTGTTAACATGATTACATTAATTATCTTATTCGAGTAATGCCAATACTTGTAAATGTTGTCAGGTATTCATGGTGATAACTTATGTTAACAACAAATCAAGCTCCTTTCATAGCACAGGTGTCGGTTATACCATACAGTTGGGCTATGAAAGTGCCAAGTATTTGTTGTACCAAGGGTTGTTTAACACAAATCTAGATTAACCATTTAACAAGTAAGGTATTAAGAGTGAGTAAGATAATAAATACAAAACATGTTAGTATCAAACATTAAAGTCCATGTTGAGTTTATACTATACTTATTCTTACACCTTTAGTGTAACCTTTTCACCTAGACATAATAAACTTAGCTGAACATTATGAATAAGAGAAACATAGACAAACAAGATAAGAACATAATTATATAAGTATAGTAAAGGAAATAAAAAGCATAAACAAGAGATTAAGAAAAATATAACATGGAATAAAACTTGAACATTAAAAAATACAAAGAAAGAGAGCAAGAGCAAGATCTTAATCTGAAAACCAAGATGCCTAAATGCATGGCAAATGCCTCCTCTTATAGGCTAAAATTCAGAACTATTGATTTAATGACTAATTGTTGAGTGGGTGGCCACATCTTGACTTGGTGACAATCCTTATCTTCTTGTCTGAACAAACCATCATTGCTAACATCAGAATTTGAACAGATAGTCTTCATGAAAGTTCTGGGAAATTATTTCAACGTTAAAAAAAACAAGAATCGGTGTATTTGGACTTCTAGAACTTGAGATATGGGCTGAACAATGAACAATGTCTGGGTTGCAGGACAGATTCCGAATTCTCCGTTGTTGCCACCATTTGAACTCGAAAATAGCACTTTTAAATCTTGGACTCTTCATGAAAGTTTTAGGCTTATGTCTTAGCTTTCCATACATATAAACCAAATCTAAATCCAAGTTCTACAACTCCAATTATGATCTAATAACCGAATGATGTTCCAGTTTGGACTAAACTAGCATCTCTTTTCTAAACCTCTCTTTGTCTTCTCAATTTCAGTAGTTAAACTCATCAATCAATCCTTTAATTTATATGCTAGGCCTGCATTTAAGATGAACATTTATCATAAATTAAATGTATCTTATATTATTAGACATGTTATTATAAAATATGCTCTAATTAAGGAGTTATTGATACTTCAAGTGCAAAATGATGATATAAAACCTTGATAAAAATGCACTTTTAAGTACTAATTAACCATCATCATGCCATGAAACACGATTGATTCTCGTTCAAAAATGAGGTTCTAAATAGTATGAGATAAATATTGAGATCTCCTCAACAATATAGGCCTCATATATCGAAGTCTCAACGTGCGCCTTGTTCTTAACCTTTTTCTTAATATTGAACAAGTACCTGCATGAAATTAATCAAATATTTTCAATTAAGAAAAACAAAGAAAATACTCTTATATATGAATTACATTGCAACTGTAATATCTAACCATTCAAATGGATACATCTATCTATACTGGACTGATCCTCCAACTTTTGCCTCAAACAGTAAATTTATAGGGAGATGCTCTATTGAGTCAAAAAATGATGGAGAGAATATCATCTCAAGTTTGCATATTGTCTCAATGATATTTGTTTCAAGCCTCTCAATGTGATCAACATTCAATTTGGTGGAGCATATATCTCTAAAGAAATGACTGATCTTCATGAGTGCATCCATATCCCTTTTGGGCAACAAATCATGATAAGCTAATGGAATGAGTGTTTGCATAAACACGTGGCAGTCATGACTCTTCATTCCACACAATCTGCATTCCTCCATATTAACCAACCTTGATATGTTCGAGGCATGTCCATTGAAAAAACACAGACTCTTAAGCCATTTTTAGACTAGTAGTTGTACATGTTTCTCTAACATTAAGCTTGCTTTTGGTTTTGCGACTCGTGACCCATCAAAAACCAACTCCATGTTTTTACGGTTACAGAACAAAACTATATACAATCTAGCATTGATGTTGTCCTTTGTCTTCCCCTTCACATCTATGACGGTGTTGAAAATGTTCTCAAACACATTCTTTTCTATGTGCATGACGTCAAGGTTATGGTGGAGGAGATTGGTCTTCCAATAAGGGAGCTCCCAAAAAATACTTTGCTTTACCCAATTGTGGGTCAACCAAAACTAGGAAACTTCTACTTACTTGATTGAAAACCAAACACAATGTCACTGTACTTTGATACAACATCATGTAATTCTTCACCAGAAAGACGCAGGGGTGCAGCATCCTTTTAAACTCTGCCAACAAAGAAATCTTTTTTGTTCCTTTTGTGCTTGTGATTCGTTGGCAAGAAATGATGGTGACAGTAAAAAAAAGCTTTACCTCTGTTTATTAGCGTGAATGCCTTGTTGTTTTACCATGTAGTATGGACATGCTAGTTTTCCATGCGTGCTCCAACTAGAAACCATTCCATAAGTTGGAAAATCATTAATAGTCCATATCAAAGCCGCCCTCATAACAAAATTTTGTTTCCTCGATATATCATAAGTCAAAGCTTTGGAAGACCACAATTGTGTCAACTTATCAATTAACGGTCTAAGACAAAAATCTATATTTCAGCCCGGACTACTCAGACCGGGTATGACAGTAGATAAAAACATGAACTCCGACCTTACACACATCCCTGGTAGCAAGTTATAAACCGTGAGTATGACCAGCCAACAAGAATAAGGAGTAGCAAATGACCCGAATGGGTTGAATCCAATACATAACCCAAGATGCACATTCCTTGATTCAACTAAAAAGTGAGGATGCACATTGTTAAAGTGTTTCCATGCTTCACTGTCAGAAGGATGCACCATCACTCCATCAACTGCATCATGTGATTAGTGCCATGTCATATGCCTAGCAGTCCTTGGTGACATGAATAACCTCTGCAGTCTAGGTGTGATTGGGAAGTATCTAAGTTTTTTATATGTTACGAGAGTCTTTCCCTTGCCAGTTCTAGGTTTGTAATGGGAATGCCCACATGTCATGTACTCGGTCAGCTCAGCATTTTTAAGGTAGTATAATATGCAGAAGTTAGAGCACATGTCAATTTTCTAGTATCCTAAACCGAGGGGTTTCATCATGGACTTTGCAGCATAAAAGTTCTCTTTCAGCCTGTTCCCTTTAGGTAAAATGCTTCTCGCCCATTCAATAATTTTATCATAACCGACCTCACTAAACCCGTGATCTGACTTGATGGTGAACACCTGTGCTACAGTCTATAATTTACTGTGGTTTGTGTAGTCATCCCAAAATGGTTCATCAAAATCTTTCAACAGATCAAAAAACCTTGTTGCATTTGCATTAGGTTCTTCTTCTACGATTAGACATTGACTAACATTACCTTGATTCATTCTCATTACATCCATAACCATATTCCTGTAAGGATTACTATTGTCATTTGCAACTCCATGCACGTTGCTAGCACTAGAAGTTGACCCAATCACCCTTTCTCACATGCTATCATTATGAACAAATAGTTCCCTGTGTGTATACCAACACGGGTAATCCTTCATGAACCCTTTGTGTAGAAGATGCATCATTACACTTAATAACGCCTCCAGTAAAATTTCTAAGAATAGATGTTCTGAAATTATTAAAACCCTGAACCCCATTCAATAATCCATCTTCTGCAATCCTTGATGAGAGTCTCGATACATCCATGAATGATCATCCATGACTTCTATCGAACCTCTATAAAATTATGATGACAACATGTATTAATTAACTATGTTAGGTAAATAAATTTGTAAAAAAATTAGTTTACCTCCAAGTTATCCAACAAACTTGTCACACGTGTGCGGCGTCGCGACGATCGTCCACCACTCTCAATGTGTGGTCGAGTCTAACTTAGCATCTATGGGGAGACAAGGAATTCTTGTCGCCGCCTAGTTTTTAGTTAGTAGGAACCCTAACTAGTCTTAGAGATCAGGTACGGAGATTGGTTGCATAAATGGAAGGTATTAGCACCCCAAATGCGCTCTACCGAAGGTAAGCTGCATTGTTTAATTGTCAGATATATACTAAAGTTTCATTGTATTTCTAATTGTTGGTCCATCTATAATTTAAGAAAAGTCCTCGGTGAGGAGGTCCTTATCTTATTTTGCCTTGCATTGCAGAAATGTGCACAGTGCACGTTGTGCATGCAAGGTAATGAAACCAGAAAATAAGGATAAAAGGATGAGAATTACCTGGAATGGAGGCGCTCTAGTAGCTGAGCTGACGGTGGCTGGTGGTGACAGTGGTGTTGCTGCAGTGGCAGACGGTGGTTGTTGCAAGAAAAGGAAGAAAGGAGAAGAAATCTGCAGAGGCTGACGATGGTGACAGTCGCAGTGGCTGATCCGCCTCCTATAAAGATCTGGGTTGGTGGATATGGTGGTTGTGGCAGGAGGCCGCGGTGGAGAGAGAAACAGAGAGGTTCTGTTGGCAACAGAAACCGGATTAGGGAGGCTAGTTTTTTAGTTGTCTTTGGACCAAAATCTCTCCACCATTGGAGCATGAAGATAAAATCTATTTATAGGTGGTGGAAGAGGGACACCTTGTCTCTTCTGATGCAAAATCTCAACCCTTGGTTCGACCCGAAAGCATCTCAACCATTAGCTCAAAGTAGCAATGATGAACTATCAGTTTTGTGCAGGAAAATGGTTAGTCGGGTTGGCCACTTTGGGGCGATGCCACTAACCCGAATGGCTTACACTAGCTTGTAGTCAGGTATCACAGGATCGTTTGCGTGTATGTTTGTCCAATTTGGTGAAGAAACGGGGCACCAAATGCCTTGGGAAGATGGCCACCCAACCGGCCTCACTGGAAAAGAACATGAACAGTACCTTATGATTTAGTCCTTCAATTTGTGATTTATTTTTATCTACACCCCTGATTGGCTTCAAACTTTTAATTTTGTTCAATTTTACCCATGAAGAACTTCAATTTAAACCCTAGATTTCGGCGTATTTTCTCTTTAGTCCTTGGTTTCAGATTTATGCAATTTCACCCTTAATTGATCAATAAACTTCCGATTTCTTCAATTTGACCCTGGATTTGGTCAATTTCAGTCCCTTTATTTACGCGCCTTTTCCAATTTGGTCCTTGGTTTTAGATTTATTCAATCAAGTCCCTAATTGACCATCAAACTTCAATATCTATGCAATTAAGCCCCTGATTTGACCAAATCAACTCTAAAAAATTCTACTTTGACCCCAGAACTTTAATTTCTTCTAATTAAAGCCTAAATTGACTTAAAAATCAATTTTTCTTGTAATCAAACTATATATAAATTCAATTAAACCTCCAATAAAATTTAATTGAGTTCATATATAAACATATGATTTTAGACTTTTTTTCCTTAAATTGAATTTTTCTTTGTCAACAGGGCTCTTCATCTGTAAAAAATATACTGTCAAATTTTAATCTTTGAATTTTTTAGCCTCCTCAACCAACTTCTAGCCATTTTCTAGGTGTTCTGACATCCTCTTCTCACTGTTATTAGTTTTTTGGATTTTTTTTTATTTTTAGTTCGAATATTTTTTGATTTTTTGGAAGAGAAAAAGTGAATTTGGGGAATAACTAAAAATAGGTTACGACAAAACTAATTAAAACTTCTCATAAATATTTATTATCAATTATCAACGTTCATACAAATTTATACATATAAATTTACAGAAATTACAACTCCACAATAGCATTGATAAAAATTAAAACATACTCGTTAAACAAACTATTAATTATTTCACCACAACACATGTAATTCAGTAATTCAACAAAGTTTCAACAATTTATAAACAAATACAATTTTACAAAATTTGAAACAAACCATAACAAGTACAAAATTATACATTCATACTACAAGTTTGTTTGAGAAATAACAATAAAACATGCACATACACTAACAAAATACATATACTAAAAAAAACAATAAAATTGACATTTAATTGTTAAAATTAAAAAAATATATATTTATTTACAAAAAATAATAAAATCCACAATAAATCAGAACACGGATGCTGTGACCACAAAACTTAAAGATATGACTTATGTTGAGAAGAGGGGGAATTTTTTTTTGGGTGGTTGTTTACAATTTGGGAGGGGAGAGTTAGGATGGGAAAGAAGAAGGAGAAATAGGGGAGGAGAGGATCGACATAGTGGTTATTTATTAACTCTTATCAATGAAACTCCAATGGACTCATTCTGTTAGAGATTCCATCGGTAAGTCTGACAGTGAATTAGTCACGTCACTATACGGAGATCCCGGTTTGAATCCCTCAGTAAGTCCGTCGGTAAAATCGCCGGCAAAAACTTCCATGTCATCGAACCGTTTTTTTTTCTTTCAAACTCTATATATTTCATTTGTAATTTAGTCGGTATATACCGACGGAATGAGTCCATCGGTATATACCGACTGAATTACAGACGAAATAGTGGCTGTTGGTAATTATCACCGCAATTTATTAACAAAATTATTCTGTCGGTAATTCTGTTGGTTTTAGACGAATTTCTAGTAGTGAACGACCCATAACTATTTTTTGAAGTTTTATCTTGTTTGTTTTTTAATATTTTAACATTACTCTTAATAGAATAAGCTATCATCTTTCTAAAAATTATGCTCTTTCGAAATAATCCCCGGTGAATACTTAATGGTACGTCTTGAACTTTGCAACTAAAAGAATTCAGGTTGAGTTCGAGAACAATCACTTCTGCAAATTGGTGAAAGGAACATTTTCAAAATTCTTCATTTCAAAAAAGGGATCCCATTTATCCAGCGGAAAATTGAACATGAGAAGTCCTTTGTCCTGATTTACGGACAGGACACACATGATTTGCATCATAGTTGCATACACTTGTTTCTCACTTTCTCTTTGATTGCTTGATTGAGAGACTACAGACAAATTAATTAGCCGAAAAAAACTGCAGTAGTTTTGAACTTCAACAAGTGATTGGCACTTGAGAAAATAAGAAAAATCCACTGGTGAGCTGAGCCTTGTTGTATATGCTAGTCAAACGATTAATTCCCAATAATAAACCAATGAACCTTTTTGTCATAGTTGCCCATTAGAGCCAGAATACGTACCTCATTCATGCTTTACGTAACTGTCCCCAAGCTACTAATGTTTGGCAAGTAATTATGTAATTGTTAAGCTAATTAATAATCTTGCTAGCTTCAAGTGATTGCACTAATGAAGGAAAGCGACTGCACTGGTGAAGGAACGCCTTGACGAGTTCTTTTTGAAACAGTATTATGGTATCTTTAGAAGGGCAGGAATTCCAAAGTTTTTGGGGAATGCGATTTGATAGGGGAATAATATTATTGGTGCTATAAGATGTGTCTACTAATACTAGCAATGCAAACGACAGTTTGGTAGATAGGAATAAACATTTACAAATAGTTGGTTGGATGTATCCTTCAATGGAATGGATGAAACTAAATATGAATGATTGTATGAAATCCAGGACTTGCAGGAGCATGAGGTTTGATTAGAGATCGGCTCGGTTCTTGGATTAAGGGTTTCGCGATTAACATGGGCATTTGTTCCTATGTGAGAGCAGAATTATGGACAATAGTAAAAGGTATTGAGCTTGCTTGGATGCTGGTTATTTATAAACTAATTCTAGAGTTGGATTTCATGCTTGGGGTTAATCTCATAACATAGG
>Ga0325405_1002721_pt1 | contig 18225 bp, 8 predicted proteins | sample PopdelMetagenome_21_FD_205663 | JGI IMG/M metagenome (GOLD analysis project Ga0325405, IMG submission 205663) | Populus deltoides microbial communities from Bellville, Georgia, United States - Xylem-Control-R2 | ecosystem: Host-associated > Plants > Phyllosphere > Stem > Wood/Secondary xylem...
AAATACCATTAGTGGATCTTCTAACCTTGATAATTGTTTTATCTTTGTTTAAATCCTTACATCATTATCACATCTCAAAGCTCTCTTCAAATCTTTTCTTTTATTTATAATTCTATATAGTTCACTTCCCTGTGGTTCGACCCTGGTCTTGCCGGGTTATTTATTACTTCGACACTCCTGCACTTGGGATAAGACATCAACTCTTTGATCGTGTCAAACATCCAAGAGTCAAGTATACAGTAGCAAATCTAGTGGTTGTAAAGTGTCTTAGCATGGAAATGAGAATAATTCTTGAATATATGTATGAGGTGATTCTCCTCCCATTAGCAATAGTTACTTGATGGACCTCTAGTTTCTTCTCAAAATCTTCTAATATCAAGTCAATACAATGGGTAGCACATGGTGTCCAAAATAATCCTTTTCTTTTTACCATCAACAATTGCCTTGTTGCTTTATAATTTGTAGCATTGTCAGTGATTACTTACACCATATTTTCCTCTCCAATCCTCTCCATAATAGCATCCAACATCTCAAATACCTTATCAACAATCTTGGATATATTAGAGGTATCTACTGATGATAAGAAAAAATTATCCCTTTAGGACTATTAACCAAAAAGTTGCAAATAAAACACCTTTTCTTATCAGTCCATCCATCAGACATTATTTAACAACCTGTTTTTTTTCCATTCTAGCTTGTACTCCTCAAGCAAGTTCATCATGTGATCTACTTCTTGCTTCAAATACTTCTCTCTAATATCATGGTAATATGGAGGCTTAAAGCCTGACCCATGCTTTGCAAGCAATTCAAGTGCTTTAACAAATTCATAGTTTTTCACACAATTAAATGGAATTGCACTAGTGTAGAAAAACCTTGCAATTTGTCGACATGCTTCTTCTCTAAGATCCTTTATTTTTTGCACATGTTATGCTTACCTTACTAAATCTATAATTAATCCCTTTACTACCTAGCAGGTGTTTTATTTTATTTGAATTTAAATTAATATCCAGTATGAAGCATGATTATTTTATTAATACATGCCATGAAAAATTATGTGAGGATATACATCAACTTGCATAATAATATTCTATTTAAGGATTCTATACATAACTCCAAACATAAATAGAACAATGTCATTAAAAAAGGAGAGATAATAAGAGAAAGCTTTTAGTCAAGTTTACAAAATTATTTACATGTACAACAAAAGTTTTAAATTCTGAAGTTTGACTACTTAACTATTAGGCACACCGATATGTGAAGGTCCTAAAACAAAGATTTATTAAGCATAGGTTCGTATTACAATACAAATTTTCTTCTAAGCATGTTTGATGATAAGAGCACTCATCTTTTTTATCCAATCCTATGGAAGATTTCACGAACAATAGTTATAATTTCATAATGATACCACATCGAGGTATTTGTACTTAACATGAGTAAGGTCTTACTCTCAATTTCAAATCAATTAGTGTACTTTAACTCACATAGTTATCAAATATTTCATAACGATTTATCATTGACCTTTAAAATATCAAAATAACTCAATTTACTATAGTTGTTAAAGTGACTTGGCCAATAATACAACATTTGCTCACTTATTCATAAAACAACCAAAACACACTTAGTTTTCAAACAAATTATAGAGACTTCATAACATTGTCTTTGTCTCAGCAAAACCAACCCAATCCCATTAATTTCTGCATAATTCAGGAAAACAATCTCAACATTGATTTTCACATATTACGAAAACAACCCCAAAACATTGGTTTATGAAAAACTTTGAAAACAGTCACAACATTGGCTATTATACATTACGAAAGCAACTCAACCATATTAGTTTCCGAAAAACCTCAGAAGCAATCATTACATTGGCTTTCGCGTATTGTAAAAGCAACTCAACCACATTGGTTTCCAATAACTTCGAAAACAATCACTACATTGGCTTTCACATATTTTGAAAGCAACCCAAACATATTGGTTTCTAGATTTCCGGTTTATAGGTCGAACACACAACCAATCATTTTCATGTATTTCTTTCATTCTTTTTATCACCATTGTATACAAAACATGTCATTTCCATAGTAATAATCATTTATGAGATGTTTAGATTTCATCATACAATAATTTCTTGCATGATCATAAACACTTGTTCTTTTAACATACACATGTAAAATCAATATTAAAAAGGTTTTCCCTCCTTATTTTTCATGTTTGGCCGAAGGTTTCAAGGCCTTGGTACTCATCTTTTTCTTCAATTTTTTTCCTTAAACACCATCATGCCTCTTTCACTCCCATTACATACTATCCTCAATTTCTATTTACCCAAAACATCCCCTTAAGAATCCTAATTTAAAAGCTTGTATCTTTTGACTTATGTTTATCTACACACTTTAAGTTAAAATTTCCTACCTCACTAATGGTTTTTTCTTTAATTATTTAAATTTATGTATTCATTTTCTGGGGGCTTACAATATATATGTGTGAAAATAATCTTTGATAATGTCTAAAGATAAAATATACTAATTAATGGTCTCTTTATGGACCAAGAGGTACAACAGGAATCAGATCTTTAACCAGACATTGACATACTATGGGGAGAATAGGTAGGTGATTTCCACCTTCTTCTAATTTTGTTAAATTATTGAGGTACTTTTTATAAGGTACGTATTGTTGTCCAAATTCTGTTATTTGGTTAACCATGATTTATAAAGAATTTTGGGATTATCTTTGGCTATTGGTATCCATGTTGGATAGCTGGGAATGAATGATAACATTAGCTTTGGCTAATGTCATCCATGTCGGATATATGTGAATAGATGTTAAAGATTAGCTTTGGCTAATGGTATCCGTATTGGATAGTTGGGAACAGATGATAAGATTAGCTTTAACTAATGACATCCATGCCAGATAATCAGGAATAAATGTTAAAGATTAGCTTTGACTAATAGCATCTATGCCAGATGGTTGGGAAAAAATGTCAAAGATTAGTCTCGGCTAATGGTATTTATGTTGGATAGCCGGGAACAAAAGATAAGATTAACATGCCTAATGGTATCCATGTTGGATAACGGAGAGTAAAAGATGAGATTAACTCTGGCTAATGGTGTCCACACTAGGACAACCAAAAGTGAACATTAAGAATAACCTCGGTTGAAAGCATTCATCGATATGATGAAAGAAAGATTATAACGTATTATTTCCAACCAGAAATCATGTTTAAGAAACTATATAAATTGGTTATAATTAGGGAAGAATCATTTACACACTAAAGAATTCTATATGTATAAGAATTCCTAGACCATAATATATGTCATCAGTTGATTATAAATAAAGTAAAGTGGACTATTGTTGTATGAAGATGTAAAATAATATATTCAAGATAAACCTGATAGAAAGTTATTAATGTGAACCTACTTATTAGATATTAATCTTAACCACAACTACATACTTATTTGCTCAATTGTACCACAATTAATGTTTATGCACTTACATCAAGTTTGATTTGTAATAGGACCATCTCATAACTATGGTATCTAGCAATCTCATAATATGCACCTTGTGATACCATATGATCATGTAATAATCTATATAGTAGTAAGAATAAACTACTTGTATTTTGTAAAAATGTATGATGTCGATATTTGAATTTATGATATGTAAATTATAATGTGTTGGTAAACTTTATATTTTGCACATGGTGTTCATGTACATTTCCTTTCTATAATACTATTGTATCTTACATGTATGTAGTCTATATGAGTGCTTAAAAATGATAAGCGATTAACATGATAGATGGTATCATGAAATATACAATTCGAGAAGAATAGAAATTAAGAATTGTTACATTAGACATCGTACTAAAGGACATTACGTGACAACGATGCAACGAAACTTGTTGTAATTGCTGGATAGTGCATAGTTTTGCTACAATCTTCAAAGATCTTCGGCAGTAAAAGCAAACCCGTTTGAGTTGGTTTTGGGAGCACAACCCCAAAATCTTGCCGAGATTGCGGTGCAAAAATCTAGTGGGAAAAGTCCAGCAGTGTATAGGTTTGCAATGGAGCGACAAGAGTTGTTTGAGCAAGCACAAAATAGTTTGCGCATGACAAGAAAAAGAATGCTGAAATATGCTAACCAAAAGTGATGATTGCTGGAATTTGGTAAGGGCAAATTATGAGGAAGACGAAACATCGAGGGTTAGTGTTGAGATATGATGGACCTTTTGAAATCATGGAAAAGGTGGGGGGTTGTTGCCTATAGATTAAACCTGCCCAAATAGCTCTTCATCCTACTTTTCATACTTGAGACCTTTTCATGAAGATAAAGAGGATCCAAAACGAAGTAAGTCGCAAAGAGCTCCTCCTACGATTCACAAATAATTTGACGATGGTATTGTCAAGATCATGGATCATCATTAACTTGGCTAACATAGAAAGAATTAACGAACTGAGTTTTTAGTAAAATGAAAGAAAAACACAAAGGTTTCGTAGGAGGACACCAATTTATGGCAATTCAAAGACCAGGTGCAAGAATACCTTACTTCTATTCCAACGAGGACATCAAACTCTTCTGGTGGGGGTGGTTTGTTAGAGCTCTAGGCGCGATGACACACCAACGAATGCTCACTGCCTAAAATTCAACAACAATGGACAATGACAACCTTGCATAGGCATCGACGAATTTAACAAGTAGCGTGTAACGGTTTGTGTGAGTCATTAAGCTCTTGACTTGGTATGGACGTGGGCTTCTTGGATCATGAACCTTCTAAACTGGTAGCAAACACAATAGAAGCTAGCAGTTGGGACTACCAAATGGATATGTAGATCATGGGTTAGTGGTGGTAGTTATGGACATCTAGATCATGAGAGACTGGGGGCTGAACATGGGGGAGAAAAAGCCCCACTATGTCCTAAAAAATAAGGATGATGATTGTGCTTGTAACTCACATATCTTTGTTTATAAATAGGCTGCAAAGCCTTGATTGTGTAGCATGCAATCTTTGTGCATAACACACACACATATTTATATTGTGTAATCCTTTGTTTACAAGATTAATAAAGGTTGAAAGATCTTCTTGTATCCTTGGTGTGCTTTAAGTGCATTTACTTGTGTTCGTTATTTACTTACGACAAAGCAATTGTGAGAACTTCTTTGGGTGATTGAAACACGTAATCGTAGGAAAACACGAGTGAAAAGAGTGAGGCTTATTCTTTTTGTTTTTTTTAACATGAAATTGCCCCAAACAAGCAAAGTAATTTACTATTAAATACTACCAACCCAACCTTCATTTCCTTGTATAGTTAGGATAAATAGGGAATCTTTGTAAGAACAAGGATTCTAGAACATTAAAAGAATAATTGTTATACTTGAAAACTATATTGCTGCTCATTAAAGATTCTATAGAACTAAGAAACTCTAAAAAATAAGCTGCTGATTATACTTGTATCGTTAGGAAAATAATCATTTCCATGTAAGAATTTCACACGTCAAAAGGCAAGAACTAGAAAAATCCATACAAAAACCTTCTGATATGTACTGTAATGTCTTTTCAAACTTTGATTAACTTGAACTTTTAACCTAATATAGAAAAATAAATTTGAAAACTTTTAGTAAAATTTCAGTTTGATCCAATAATCGGATACATAGTTATGCTTATTAGCGTGAAACCAGATAGCATATAACATTACAATAAAATCCAAATTTAATTATTCAATCCTTACATGAATCATATAAAAAATAATTAGTTATCCCCTTTAATATAAAAACTTCTATATTAAATCTTTGTGTTTTTATATCTATTAATAAATCAAGGTCACTTAGAACCATTTTGGGTATTTTTTGTTTTAAAAAATTTTAAAATCCCATTTATTGTTTTTTGAAAAACATAAAAAAGCCAATAATCATTGTAAAAAACAATAGAACCAGATACGGTGGTTTTCAAAAACTGTGATAATGGCCTTTGTTTTTGCTTTGTTTCAACAAAATTTTTTTGATTTTTTTCCCAACAATATAAAATCAAAAACAGAAAATAAATAATACCAAATGACCTTTTAATCTTTCGTTTAGTTTTCCATTACATTTAAAAAAAGAAAAAGAAAAAAAGAAAACCGAATTCTATCTCTCTATAAACAAAAATAGAAAAATGCATTTTGAAAGGAATATTTGAAAAAATCGAACAGTCAACATGGTCAATGGAATAATCTATGAATTTTTTTTAAAAGGACTAAATTAAAACAGAAGTAAGAACTTGGACTAGAAAATAATAATCTGCTAATAAACGGGACTTGAACTGGGCAGTGAGCTCGTGAATATCGCCGTCCATTCCATCCATGACAACACAGCACAGCACAGCACAACACAAGACAAGAGACAGAGCTCACTCCACTCGAATCTAATAAAAGAAACCCCAGCTCCTGAGCGCAAAATAATATAAATATAAAAATAAATAAAACCACTTTTTAACTTTTATTCCTCCTATTCGCTGCTTACCACAAACACGTGTCTCTCTCTCCCTCAGCACAGAATAAGGGTAGTTGATAATAGAAGAAGAAGAAGAAGATATATCTGAGATATTTTGTTATTCAAATAGTAAAAATAAGAAATTAATTAAATGGTGAGGATAATCCCTATGGTGTCCTCCTCAATTAGACCATCATCCTACCTGACTTGTTCTTCATTCATGTTCTGTAATACTTGTGCCCCTTCTCGCAGATTCGCTTATCTTGCTACCGGTAACTGTACTCTTCTTTTCTTTCTTGAATTTGATTTATAATTTTTTTTATTAATTTGAATTAATCGAATTCATAATTTGTGCATTTATAATTTTTTTTATTAATTTGAATTAAATTTACATTTCTGTAGATTTTATAGTGATAATATTGAAAGCTAGGGCTTTGTTTCCTTGCTTAATTTGTGCATTGATATGTAATGGTGATGCAGCTGTTCCGCAATCACATTTCTTCGGTTTGAAAGCTTCGTCTAAGATTTGGAGAGGAGAGAGTAGAACCATTGCAACTGGAAATATGGCACAAGCAAGCACAGCTGCTACTCAAGAAAGTTTGTTGGAGTGGGTAAAAAAGGACAAGCGTAGAATGCTACATGTTGTTTATCGTGTTGGGGATTTGGACAGGACTATAAAGTATGTATTGTGTTTTATCTCGTCTCTATGTTTTTGCTTATAGGAAATTGATAATGTGCAAGCCTCATGGTCGAACCAAAATGAAAAACCTGTCCTGCTGAATGCAGGTTCTACACTGAGTGTCTGGGGATGAAGCTGCTGAGGAAACGTGACATACCTGAGGAGAGATATACAAATGCCTTTCTTGGATATGGACCGGAAGACTCCCACTTCGTCATAGAACTCACTTACAGTAAGTGAACGGACTACCACTCCATTCAGTTTTGTCAGCCTTTTCTAATATCTGAAACTGTGAGGTTATGTTTTACCTTTCCTAATTTACACTATAATTTAAAATTGTTGCAATGTGATTTGTTGTTTTATAAACACGATACTAGATGTCTCTGGTTTTTTGTATTTTTATTTTGTTGGTGCTTATTTTTAGTTGTTTAACGCTGTCAGATTATGGAGTTGACAGCTATGATATTGGAGCTGGATTTGGACATTTCGGCATTGCAGTTGAGGATGTAATTTTCTGCATCTGAACTTTCTTTTTATTTTTATCATTATTCTTGAAACTGCTGTGAAATTAAAATGTCAGGGCTATTTGGACCTAGCTGTCCTTTAGTTTTTTTTTTTATTATTATTATTATCGTAGACTGTCTGATGTTCTGATGATTCCCGAAAAAAATTGAACTAGGTTTTGTGTGCTCTTTTGATTAGGTTGCCAAGACTGTTGAACTCATACAGGCCAAGGGTGGCAAAGTGAACAGAGAACCCGGTCCTGTTAAAGGTGGCAGTACAGTTATTGCTTTTATTGAAGATCCTGATGGTTATAAATTTGAACTGTTGGAAAGGGGACCTACCCCTGAGCCACTCTGTCAGGTCATGCTTCGTGTTGGTGATCTTGATCGTTCTATAAATTTTTACGAGAAGGTGAGTAATTCTGGCCTGATCAAGCAACTATTTGCATAGTGATTATTTCATGTTAATAGTGATAAATCTGCAACTTGTTTCATGATATAGGCTTTTGGCATGAAGCTTCTCCGCAAAAGAGATAATCCAGAGTACAAGGTAACTTGGCTTCTTTTTGCCAAGTGCATGTCATTCACCTTTTCATATCTTGTTTATACTCCATAATAAATTAGTTTCTTAGGATCAATAATTAGGTCTGGTTAGTTGGCGTCCTTTATTTTTTTTCCCAAAAGGATTAGGCATGGAAGAGAAGTAACTTTACCTAACTTATGTGTTAGACAGGATATAGGATAAAAACAAAACATTTCATCATGACAGGAGAACACTACCAAAGGGACAACAAGATTATTTTCATAGCTTTCACGGGGCAGAATCCATGGTGGGCTGCAATAAGTTACTGTTTTTATTCTACTTTATTGTTGTCTCCAAATTTTACTATCAAATAGTGGTCTTTTTCATTATAAAGAAATTTCTGCTATTGGTGACTTGATTCCTATTGAAGTCAGAACTCAAAATTGGAGTTTCTGGCAAGATAATCAACCACTTCATTTTACCAGTAGTTGTGTTGTGAGGTCCCATACAAACATTTTTACAAGTCTGCAATATTTTTGGATAGAAATTTCTCATCCTTTATTGGGAGAAATTTGCGAGATGCAAAAAGTGAGAGTAAAACAAATCATCTGTCGGTGCCTAAGTTTTCTACTAAGTTCAGGTCTTCTATGGGGAGGTCTACATGAAAATGCCATGTTGGAGAGATATTTGACAGGGAACAGCAAGAACTTAAGGTTTTACTTGTTGCTTGATTCTCTTGCATGCATTGTTTCTTTGGATCATATTCCAAACCTTTCTCACATTCATGATAAATTTCCATTACAACTTGATTTATGTATCTTTGAATTGAGTGTCTACAGTGCTTGCATTTCTAGATCAGTTGATTTGATCATTTAAAAAATTCTATACACATCCTTTGTTTGACATCTAATTTATTGTTTAAACTGACAATCTTGTGTCCGCTACTGTCAGTATACAATAGCCATGATGGGTTATGGGTCTGAAGATAAAAATTGTGTGCTGGAGTTGACATACAACTATGGGGTCGCTGAATATGACAAAGGAAATGCGTATGCTCAGGTGGACTTTTCTTCTTATGTATGGTGGAATTTGTTTCAGTGTTATTCTCAAAATACCATGGTTGCTTATGTGCCTTTGTTTCTTGATGAATTTAGTGGTACTTGATGAGAATGATTGATTGTTTTTTCCTGGAATAGTCTGGGATCTGATTTTTTTCTTTTTCCTTGTAAAAGATTGCGATAGGCACAGATGATGTCTATAGAACTGCAGAAGCAGTTGAAATTTTTGGTGGAAAAGTTACCCGAGAGCCTGGACCATTACCTGGTATCAACACCAAGATCACTGCTTGCTTGGATCCAGATGGTTGGAAGACGGTATGATTTCAATTTTTTTTTTCCTTTATGTTTCTGCCTGATGACATTTTTTGCTATCGAAGCAGTAATGTCGGAACAAACTGTAATTACATTGAATGATTTTATTTTATATTCTTTGTCAAATCTTTGACAGTACCGCTGCATGATCTGTTGAACACGTGTCATGAACATATTATGCTATAGGTGTATCACTTGGCTTACTTACATGCACTAACTTCTTTATGAGGAGGATGTGCCTGTGCAAGACATGACTGCTATAGTTTGCTTGATATGAATGGTATAGGACCAGATAGCCAGATCCCTGCTAGGACGAAAGGTTGCTCAAATTTGACCGATGTCGTTTTTCTTTCAATATTTGAAACACTGGCTATGTGCCTGCGAGGCATTGTTCAACATGAGCCTAGGATGACATCTTAATAATTAGAGGGTTTGTTCTGAGGTTTAACCGACAAAAGAACATTACAAAACTTGGTTGGTCTTCACAAATTGAAGATGTGAAACTTGCTTGTATTTCACCTGTTATCATGTGTATAACTGCACATTCAATTGTAAATCCTATCTTCAAATGTAAATTTTTCTGTGTTATTTTAAGGAACCCTGTGCATCTGTATTGTTCGTTTGGTTTTACAGCTATTTATTTTCTTTTGCAGGTTTTTGTAGATAACATTGACTTTCTCAAGGAATTGGAGTGAGTCTGAGGACAGCATCAATATGTCATGCCCGCTTCTAATCTTGTGTCAAAACATTTGTCAAAATTTGTCTCATGTGAGATAGTGATCAAGTAGCATTTTGTAGATAAAACTAAAGTCTCTTTCACAGGGATCGAAGCAATAAACTTATTGGTGGTAGCTTTGCTTTAGGTTTCCTCATTTTGTAGATAAAACTGAAGTCTCTTTTACAAGATACTCATGTTTGATCAGCCCGTTCTAAAAGTTAAGTTCTGTAAGCATCCGCAGAATACCTAAAAGATGTGTATTGTAACAAGCCATTTCTGAGCTGTTGTCATTCTCAAGATTTTCTACTGGTAGACGTTTTTACAAAATTTAGCAGATTGTTGCTGTGTTTTTGGAGTCTTTAATCCTTTACGTCATAATTGAACTCTTTATCCCCCCCCCACGAGTAGTGAATAAGCAGTTACAATCCCCAACACATTCCAAATTCGTACTCCTGCAAAGGGTTGGGCAAGTCACCTCATCCATCTCGCTGAAGAGTTTGAGCTCGAGCTGTGGCAATGTAGCCTTTTGTTGGTGGTAATTACACCTCCTGTGCATATCCTGTTGGTTTTGAAAAAAAATTTTATTTTTTTATTTTTTTAAATTAATATTTTTTTAGTGTTTTCAAATCATTTTAATATGCTATGTTAAAAATAATTTTTTAAAAATAAAAAAAATATTATTTTAATACATTTTTGAGTGAAAAACAATTTAAAAAGCAATCACAACTACATTTCCAAACACTTAATAATATAATTCTCAAATGTGGATAGTGCAAACTTTTGAAATAACCAATGAATTGTGTTCTAATTGAATCATACGAAATTTTGATATAGCTAGTTATATCTGGATTTTAAATTATAAACCCTCGAGTTTTTAAATTTAAGAGAAATTGAATAAATGATGAGATGATGGATAATAGATAATTAAATGAAGTAAAATGAGAACTTAATGGTGTAAAAGTACTAAGGAATAACAAAGATTAAAATATGTTATTAATCATAATTTATCCATAGTAGAGAGACAAATAAATAAAAAGAGAATGATAAAATAAATATGTAGATGAAAGACAAATATTAAGAGAATTAGTTGAAGTTTTAGTATGAAATTGCATAGAAAGTTAAGAAGAATTACTCGGAAATAAAATGAAGAGTTTAAGTAAGGGTACTAGAATAGGAAAAGTAAAAAAGAACTTCACCTTCCATTCTCCTCATAAACCCGATAATGCAGCCAAGGGTGAAGAGGGGAGGGAAAAAAGTTCCTCTTCCTTTTTCATGATTTTTCACCAAAAACCTTAGGAGGTTTCAAGGTTCAAGGCTTGAATTAAAGAGGGAATGAGGGTTTAAGTATATTAACTACTAAAATAAAAGAGAATTAAGAGAGAGAAAGGGAAAACTAGAGAGATAAGTGATGACAATAATAGAAGAAAAGAGGAAGAACAGATAAATTTTGATTGGTTAGCGTTTGAGATTCATTTTATTACAAGGTAAAGGGTTCTAAACCTAACTCTACAAGCTCAATTGAAAAGGAGAAGGATTGATGCTAAATTTGTGAATTTTAGCCTAGTGTTCATGATAGGTATTTGGGGAAAATATTAAATTTGTTGTAATGATAAATATTAGGGTAGAGTATATTATATTGGAGGGGAAATTAGGAAGGAATCATGAAGGGAAATCATGTGGTTCAATAGAACCTATATGGCCAACCAAGAGGGGATAAATTAATATATGATGAAATTATATTTATTCAAGCGAATTGTGTTAGATTAATGCATAATTTTGTGTGGAAGATGATTGTAAATGAATTTAGTTATGTTACATTAAACGAATGAAATTTTATGTTGTTGCGAATTGGAATTCTTGAGGAAGATTATCGAATTTAAAGGTAAAATTATTGAATTGTGCTTGATTTCTTGTGTAAGGGGAGATTTATGAATAAATATTGAAAATGAATCATGGTATTAAAAGAGGTTATGGTGCCGATCATTGAGGGAAAGAAAACATAAAATATGAGATTTTATAAATTTCTTAATAATTGCATGAAATTATTTTGTAAGGAATTGCTGGTGATGACTCAAAATTTGAGTGAAATTCTTACGTTAGTATATGATGAAAAACATTGATATGGGTAACATGTTGGCACTTTGAAATCCATATGAAGATATGGAGTAAGAAAATGATGTTATGAACAAATGAATATTAAGGTATTTTGGTGATAAATTGATTTGGTAAAAATGAAATAATAAGTGCTTAATGGCTGACCATGTTTTTACTTGTAGGAGATGTAGAGATTGTGTCACGACCTGAATCCCAGGTCTGTGACCGGCAACGCAGGAGCGGTGTCGGAAGGACACCCCACCTCCTCTAAACCTCAGAACGGACATATCAAAAGAACAATTTATTCAAAAATACACAGCATTTCATAATCTTTAGAAATATTATATTATTCAAAACTGATGAAACCAAAAGATAATTTAAAGCTTCTCATCAGTAATTAAAACAAAAACAATAATTCTTAATACTCATTACATTGTCAAAATCCAAACTTAATTAAACAAGGTAATATTGGAGCGTCTAAGACATCGAATCAAAACTAAAAGGAAAGCCTCGCAAAACAAACAAGGCATACCGACCAAAACTGAAAAAAATGAACACTCTACAAAGTCCAACTGCTATGAGAAACTAAGAACCTTAAATAATATTAAGAATGAGGGATGAGTTCAACCAACTCAGTGAGGGAATAATATTTAATATACATTTTAAATATTTTAGATATTAATAGTTTGCAAGATTTATCTTGATATACATATACATACTAAACATATTATCATAACGTAGTGGAATACATGTCAGAGATCAGATGATACCCGAAGGTGACCAGATGACATATGAAGGTGACCATTGTAGGATGATCAGTCGCCACAGGCTGGTGCCTCTCTCACCAGCTAGGTATACAGAATATTATGTGCACATAGGCTAACTACTCTCCATTAGCATAGAGTTACTAGCAAGTCCTGTATTAAGGCATAATAGATATTCACAAAATCATCAAAGAAACGTATATCATATTAAATATAATTTAGTTCGACAGATTGTGAGTGCAAATTCAAGAATAAATGAGTACTCGGAAAATAAAGCAATATATATATATATATTCAAGAAATTTACTAGTTGTACTCATCGTATAATCAACATACATATTTATTTATATTACATGCATATTAAAGATTATCCCACTCACTCGGAAGAATTTAGATTAAAAGAAATATCAGATGAAAGACTCGAAAAACTTGTTGAGGATCGTTAGGGGAACCTAAAATAAATATATGAAATATACTCAATAGCAACTCAAAACAAAACAAATAAAAGATTCCAATGCATAAAATAAAACTAGGTTTAGTCTCCTAGGTTTAGGGACTAAAACGACAATTATCCAAAATAGGGACCAAAACTGGACCAAACTGTAAATACATAACCATACTGAAATTTTACCCATAAACCATCCTCAAATTTTGTCTAGAACGAACTAGGGACCAAAATGTAATTTTTATAAAGTTTAGGGACTAAAATGTAAATTCCCAAAATTGAGGGACCAAACTGAAAATATTCCAAATCAATTATCAAACTGAGATTCATCATCATTAACCTCATAATAACACTGTCCAGAATCTCAAAATACATTTAGGGCTCAAATTGTAATTTTTCCAAAGTTGAGGGACTAAACTGAAATTTTTATAAATCAAAGACCAAAATAAAATTTGGTCATCTTCAACCTCAAGACCATTCTGTCCAGATTTTCCAGCAAGGTTAAAATGAATTTCTTAACCTATAAAAATTAATTTAAACAAATCAACTCATAAATTCTTATTTTCAACAACATACTAATTAATCACCTAACATTAAACCCTTAATAATCATAAATTAATCTTAATAATATAAACTTTCAATCCTTATAAACCCTAATCTCTTCTTTAATCATTCCATAAACAAACTATAATTGAAAGTAATATGAAAAAGAACCACTTACTTGCTACTTCACCTTTCTTGAATCGAAAACTCAAGATAAAAAACTAAAATCTTAGGTTTGAGGAGGGGAGGGTCACGGCGGCTACAAGAATTAGAAGAGAGAAAAGTAATTTTCTTGCAACTCTTCCTTAAATACTTAGGTTAACTTAGGTTGGGTTTGGACTGACTTGAGCTTAGATTTGGGCCAAAAGTTTGAGTTTTACAGATTGAAAATGAATTTATAATTTTATATGAATATAAATATAAAGCATGAGAATAACTTTGAATGGAGAAATTGAAAGAAAAGCCTAAAAGGATTAAATGAATAATCTTGTCTTAAAGAGAAATGAATGAGTTTGATTTAGTATTTGATGTTATTCCGTATGCATGGATTATGTTTGTGTTTGGATAAGATAATAACAAAAAAAAAAAATCATGTTGATATAGGAGAAATTGTTGGAGAGGTATAACGAGCAAGAAATGTCAAATATAATCAAGCTACAGGTAGATATTCAACACTTTAACTTAAGTTAATTATTATTAGATTTATGTTTGTATATACAACCAATAAATTATGGAATTTATGAGATAATGGCAACTATGATGGGTTTGTCAAAATGATTAGTATCCATATGGAATTACCGGATTAATTGGCTTCCAAATGAGAATGCCGAAATGATTTGACAACTATAATGAGTTTGCTAGAATGATTGGTATCCATGTGAGATCACTAGATTAATTGGCTTCCAAATTAGAATGTCAAAATAATTTGATAACCATGATGGGTTCGCTGAAATGATTGGTATCCATATAGAATTATCAAAAGGCTTCCAAATAGAAATGCTAGGATGATTTGGCAACCATGATGGGTTTTCTAGTATCCATGTTGAATTACCGGATTAATGAGCCTTTAAATGAAAATGCTAAAGTGATTAACCATGGCAAGAGGATTATTTTTGAATTTTTCACACATCAAGTAAGGAAGGTTTAGAATTGATAATAGATTAAATGAGATAATTTAGCTGATGAGTCGTTTAATGATTAAATTGAATAAATTGAACCGTGATTTTAAGAAGAAATATTGCAAGTTTATCCAAAAATATTAAAGTTAACTCTTAAAACTCAAGGTTTAAGCAAATGACATTAATATTTTATTTTAGATACTTCATAGGCTCGCTAAGAGTAGTTAATAATTATCGCTTCTTTGATTTAGTATTTATGTACACATTGCATATAATTTTGTTGGATTGTAATATTTGAAGTAATTACATTTGGAATTATGCAAACATAAAAATTAAGTGTTTAACATGTGCATTGAGTTTTGCTTATGTATTATAGGAAAAAATTAATCTGTGTAGTTTAGTGATAATATTGTGGTAGAATCTAATTATAAATGACATAATGCTTCTTCATTATTGTTAATGTGTAATACTGAGAACGAAGGAGAAGTTGTGTTGATGAGATGGAGAGATGATCTATTTAGCATGCTTTGCTGTGTATACATGAACTTAGATTGTTCTTAGTTAATTTACTATTGTCCTGTTTTAAAATCTTCACAATCTGCAATTAAAATCAAATTTTATATCATATACATTCCATATCTGGGAATAATTGTTCAAATCAATTATTACTTTTAATTGAATTGAACGGAAACAATGAAATTGGTAGTAGCATCATGAAACATAAAGGCCAAGAAGAAAAAAGAAGAAAAATCAACGACTTCAAAGCTAAAAGAGCGAAGCAAAATTTACTTTTCCATTGCATGCTGATGGCAGGAAAAGTAACTGGAGTTGCCGGGATATTTATTTTTAGAACTGTGGCTTAAAACATTCCGGTGGTGTTTTTCCATTGAACCTCTTAATTAGTGTCTTTGCAGTAGTCGTAGATCATGTAGTTATCTCTGACCCACGTCAACTGTCCGAATTTGGCATTGCTCAACTTGCTATAGGTGGGGGATGTCCACCAGTTGGCTGCGGTGTTGGAAGCACATTGACTGATGCTAAAACTGCGGTATCTTGCAAGCCCTTGCCCTAAAACTGCGGTATCTTGCTATGAATGGTGCAACTTTCCAATCAATCTTAACTCGCCCACCCTGAGTTGCCCAGATATCAGCATTCCACAAGCTGGAGTAAACCCTCATGCCCTGTTTGTTTGGGTAAGCAATCCCTTCATTTTCGTAGTTGCGGAATACGCGAATTGGCACACTATCAACATACCACCTGAAAGTGCAGTGATATATATTAACTTAGGTACCTTCTGGATTATCAAGCAAATGGATGGCAGGTCTGGAGGATATTGTAGTGAAGTAATTAAGCTGGGACAATAACAGTTTAACGAAAGATTCCGGAAGACTATTTAACTTCTGTTGGAAAAGCTGTGCACAAAAGTGGTAATCTACTTGGAGTGCAAGTAGCTTAATTGAATGTTGAGGCATGCTAGTGTCTTTTCTTTCTCCGTTTCCTTTACTTTTCATAGCATCATCATTATTTTTGCTTTTGTAGATAAATAGTGGATATTTGATCATACTTCTGTAAGTAATGACACATAAGGGCAATGCTATGGAAGAACAGAAATGGTCTGCTAGCTTACACAACTTCAGTAGGATTCCAATGTATAGTGTAGTTATGGAAATCAGCAGTTGGGTCAAACCAGGGGCGGAACTGCTGCTCCCTGCTTCCATTTCCTTGAGTGTAGATGTTTGTGTGGATGGTGTATGGCTGTCCCGATGCATTCCCTAAGAACTCGAAGTCTATTTCGTCATGTCTGTCTCCAGAAGAGGATATCTGCACAAATTCATTATGGAGTTTCACGATTTAGTAATTTTCATGTGTCAATGTTCTATTATGGTGCATTTTCCTTAGCCTTTTCATCTCAACTTCATTTAGACATTGATCTATAGTTGGTGTTAAGCTTAGAGATATTCAAACGTGATATTAAAATGATGAGCCATAACTAGGTCTTCCTAATTGGTTGTGATTGCTCATTTTTCTTCATGTGTCTCTTAAGAGTCCCAATTATGAAGTAATAGTCGAATTTTTTAAGCTTGAAACGATGAACATTGTTTATGTTATACAGTGGCCTTGTATTGTATGTTGGTAAAATTATTGCACTTACGTAGTAGGCTGTGACAGTTCCGGCTGAGTTCCCAGGCACCAGCTTGATTAACATTTGAATGCTTCCAAATAGGAATGGACGCTTTGATTTAATACCAGAGCCTGAAATCCAAAGATATAGATTTACACAAAACTGATAATTGATGTTTACCATCCATATGATCAATTACCATGGGATTGCGCTAAATCAAGGAAAATCTGAAGTGCTAATCATAAAAAGCCAATAATTTATGAAAAAGCAAATCATTACCAGAAGTTTGATCCAACACAAGTTGAAGATCGTCGCCATTTCCCAGTATTGCCGAATGATGGGCACCCCAGTAGAAATACATGCTGTTGGAGAATTAGGCATTAACTGCACTTGGATCAAATTAATGCTACTGCAAAGATGAATAGAGCCGCCAACAAAGTTCGTAAACTTGACATTTCAACCCCAACGCAGAAGTTTCGTCTTTGAGTTTAGTACATATACCAGGAGTTGAAATGGGATGCTTTTGACAGCAGCCTTCGATGCCTTTATATAGCCTCTAACCTGCAAATGTTCCTTGCTAAGAAAAACTTAATTAGTTTGATGATTTTTTTTTATTTAGTTTCAAAATATATTGACTCTGTCTTGGTGGTTGACATTCACAATTTGTATTAGTTCAAAACAAATACTGTCTAGGTGAAAAGAGGTCTGTCAAATTAAGTTATGCTTCCAATGCATGAGGTCGATACGCATTCCCTGTAACATGGGCAGCCAGATTGGAAGAATATCTTTTTGTGTGTTTCTTTTCTTTTTCTTTCTCTCTCATACTATGAGATTAAGACCTACAATAGTTACAGCCTGTATAATTATTTCAGTCTGAAAAGTTCAGACAC
>Ga0325405_1002723_pt1 | contig 18217 bp, 18 predicted proteins | sample PopdelMetagenome_21_FD_205663 | JGI IMG/M metagenome (GOLD analysis project Ga0325405, IMG submission 205663) | Populus deltoides microbial communities from Bellville, Georgia, United States - Xylem-Control-R2 | ecosystem: Host-associated > Plants > Phyllosphere > Stem > Wood/Secondary xylem...
TGGGTTCATGTTATAAATAAATTTTAAAAATAAAAAATATATTATTTTAATATATTTTTAAATAAATAATTTTAAAAATTTAATAGTGGTTTAACCACCGTAGACTTGAGAAGAAAACTCCCCTGCTCGTGGAGGAGAAGTGTGAGACGACCTCCATTGAGCCAAGTCATGATTCTTCCTGGTTGTATTAGATATTATTTATTTTTATATTTAAAATCATTTAAGTATATATCTAAGTTAAAAATATTCTTAAAAAAACACACACTCCAACATGAACACACAAATAAACTGAAGGAAGAAATAGGTTCTAGAGTACGTGTCTCAGCTCTTTAAAAAAAGAAAAAGGTTAAAATTAATATGACTGATGTACAAACTATTTAAAAATAAATTTACTGTTAAATCAAACATTTTTTTTTTTATATTCACAAAAATTCAAGTTTAAATAAACTTAAAACACAAACTCGCTTTACGTCATGATGAAGCAGATGAGCAAGCAATTAACATCGGTGCTACTCCATCTCCATGTTCACGAAGACCCGTCAAAAAAGCTCCTTGTTGAGCACCTACTAAGCAAAATGGTCAAACTGGTCGTGACATTTTGCACTGGCTGGTAATCACATGGCACCAATGATAGCCGTCTTGGGCCTACTTGTTTGAAGGAACACCACTCATCTTCTGCTGTCCATTCGGTAATTCTCACAGATCGTTATGGCAATCAACTTCCTTAATATCATGTTCACCTGGATAAGGCATGAACGCCATGCATCATGCTAGGCATGCTTGATGTGTTTCTGACACAGTAAAAAGTCTGATTGCCGACACAATCGTTACCGTCTGAAGAAATTATTTACTCCGCACCCTTCAATCAAACTAGAAGCTTACCCCAAATGAAGAACGCAACAAATTCTGCACGCTGCGTTGATAGCATGTATTATATTGGAGTATCCGTCGTGTTTTTAAAATAATTTTTTTAAAAAAATATATTAAGATAATAATTTTTATTTTTAATATTAATATATTAAAACTATATAAAAAACAAAAAAAAATTGATTTGAAGAAAAAATAAAATATATTTTTAATTTTTTTAAAACATAAAAACAATAATGCTTTAAACATTATTTTTCTTTTAAGTAGTAAATAATAAAATAAGAGGAAAAGCTAATGAAAATAATAAGAAAAGAGATATCAACAGCTTAAAATAAATCATGACATTACAAAACTTCTTTATTATTATTATTTTTTTAAAAAATACAACAATTGGTTACAAAAATACATTACTGAGAGTATTTTGAAACATGTTTTTTTAATATCAAGATATCATTTCTCAATTCTACTGCTTAATATCTATAAAAAATATTTTTTTTTCATGCGTTTCTTACCTTTATCTATATAAAAAAAGAGTATAAAAAGACATAAGCATAATATTATTCATCATAAAATAAGACCACCCCTGCCTCAATTGCATTTACAGTAAGCACCGATTGACAATAGGAAAAGTATTTTCTGTTTTACCAAGTTAGAATCATAATAATCAACGCAAAACCTTAATCGGTACTGCCTCACGGTACACGCCGGCACCCATCCGGCATCACCGTCACCCGGACCATTTCAGCTCACTCGTGGGTCCATCAGCTCCCCATCGTGGGTCCCTCATTTAGCCAAATACAGGCATCAAATTTACCAAAAAGCGCCCTTTTTCTCCCTCTTAGTTCTTTCTCCCTCCGCTAAACACAACCTCGAACTCCGTGCTTAAAAAATGAAAAAATATCAAAAAATGGCAACTCGCCTCACAAATCTCACATGTAATGATGTAAACGACAATCTCGCTACTCGCATGTGCCCCTCTACTCTTTTCTAGCCTCCCCCCTTCGCTTAAAACTCTCACAAAACCCACACTACTTGGCGCAAACGCGCACACACTCCCCCCCTCCCTGAAAACCAGTTGCACAGTGAGATCCTCTACCCGCATCAATCTCTCAACAGAAAGGCTGTGAAAACGGACCAATCAAATTGATCCAGCAAATGAAGTCCCAAACGAAATCTATCAACCCTCTCACCGCCTTTGAACACAAGAGGTACGCCTACAAATCCTCTCCCATCTTCTCTCGCTACGCGTCACGCGTCACTTTCTTTCTTTTTATTTCTGAGATGATCTATCGAATTCCGGCCCCTACAGTATGCGTGATGGAGTTGAACTTCATTAGCACACACATTTCCCTGATCGATCGCGTTTATAATTACTCTTTGACTACTCTTTGACTTTGACTAGTTTGATCATTACCGAGCTTGATTTGTTTGAATTTGGTTACTGTAATGCGTGATGTTTGGCTAAGTTTAGGAATTAAGTGTGAAATGCGGTGATTTTTGGTAAATCTGAGTGTAATGTTGAGAGATATGGAGGGTGGAATTGTAGTTTTAAGTGGAATATGTTGTTGTCTAGTTTGAGCCAGCGAGATTTCAAGGTTGATTGCAGGTAAATTCATTTTATTTAGATCTGTCTTAATCCATGAGTTTTTTTTAAAATTTATTTTAGAGTTATATATTTTTTTCTTTGTTTATTTATTTATTGCGGGCAGAAGTGTTTGTCTGTATGTTTGTGATTCGTATGTCATCGGGAATTTTCCTGAATTTTTGTTGTGGAGGTGTTATGTTGTTAATGGATATTGGTGTGGACAGGGATGCGTATGGATTTGCTGTGAGACCGCAGCATTTACAAAGATACAGAGAATATGCTAATATCTACCAGGTTTTCTTTGCTTCTTTTATACTTCAAAAAAAAAAATTGAATAGTCTGTTTAGTTGTCGAGGAAGCTGTTAAACAGTGTTTCGGTTCCTGAAAGTATTGATAATTGAGAGCAGCAAATGTCCGAACATTACCAAGATTGAAAAACGAGGCTTGTTTCATTACCTATCCGGAACTTTTTATCCAAGATTTGATTTATCTGCATCTCCTAATATTTTTAATGCAATCAAATGGAGTTTGAGATAGAGAAGTTGCTTACTAAGGCGAATAACTTATTTTTTCTCTTGTTTTTCTGATGAACTTGTGATTTCAGGAGGAAGAAGAGGAAAGATCGGATAGATGGAAGACCTTCTTGGAACAGCAAGCAGATTCTTCTCAATTGCCGATAAATGGCACATCTTCTGAGAAATATAACAAGGAGTTGCATGCTGAAGCAACAGAGCAAGAGATAAATAATGGCTCGGAGAAGGGCGTTGATATAAGTGGTGAGGAACCTAGTTCTGATGTTTTACTGGAAAACGTTACAGAGGAGAAACAGTCTGCAGACAGTAAAAAGACTCATGGGATCCAAATATGGACTGAGATCAGGCCATCTCTCCGTGTCATTGAGGATATGATGAGTCTTCGCATCATGAGGAAAGGAAACCAATCAAAAGACCAGCAAGAGACTAAAAAAGAAAGGATGGTACCTTCTTTTGAAGATGCTAAATCAGCAAAAGGAGCATCCGAAGAGGATTCTGAAGACGAGTTTTACGACGTGGAAAGATCAGATCCAAATCAAGACACCTCTTCCAGTGACAGTGCTAGTGCCCCTACCACAGGTGCACCTGCTGATGCGCTGCCTCCAGAATCTTCATTTCCTTGGAAAGAAGAGCTGGAGGTCCTTGTACGTGGGGGAGTCCCAATGGCACTCAGAGGAGAGGTATATTTTGTGCTATTTGTTTTCCTTTTCTTCTCAAATTAAATTTGTTTCATGGTGCATGAGCTTCAAAATTGATTTGTGCTCTCAATTTTAGCTCTGGCAAGCATTTGTGGGTGCAAGGACACGCAGAGTGGAGAAGTATTACCAGGATCTGCTTGCTTCAGAAACTAATTCTGGAAATCATGTAGACCAACAATCAGACAGTGATACCAAAGGTTCAACTGCAGACACTGTTTGTGTACCAGAGAAATGGAAAGGCCAGATCGAGAAGGTAATGGCATGCATAGTCTTTAAATTTAGAACGGGACCTACTTTTTTCTATTTGGTATTCTCAATCCAAGTCATCACCCAACATATTAGTGGCTTTTTGAAATAAAATCTCTAGCCCGTTTCATATGCAGGACTTGCCAAGAACTTTTCCAGGTCATCCTGCTTTGGACAATGATGGTAGAGATGCTCTGAGGCAATTGCTGACAGCATATGCTCGACATAACCCTGCCGTTGGCTACTGTCAGGTACTTGAAACAGCTTATGGTACTCAATGAAATCAACTTGTGTCTTTCAAGGCTTGGCCTGCCAGCTTACTAAAAAAAAAAATACTACATCTGGAGATGTGATGAATTACGTGACACATGTAATAAAGAAGATGAAACAGCTACAATGTGAATAAGAACAATTTGCATCCTTACAAATTTTTCGGCCAAACTTCTTAAAATTTTGCTTTATAAATTCCATGAACACAAATGGAGATGATTGATCAAAATCAAGCAATTCCTGAATGTAGTTGAATTGAGTGTTATTACAGCATTCAGAATCACTTTGAATGATAACATCATCATTAACAAGACATGCAATACATGTAATGAAATATCAACTTTTAATTTAAAATCACAACTATATGATATTTAAAATCAGGCAATATCTACACAAATCACAAAAATGATCTTGTAATCACAACAACCTATCTCCTGCCAGTTTCAGCTTTGTTAAAAGAAGTCGTATAACTTTCAAAAGAAATTTTCTCTCATCTTATGAGATATATTTGGATAAAGAGGATATTAGTAGATAAGACAAAAGTTGCGGCATTCAAAATGTGATTTGACAACATTATACTGCCAGTTCAGACAAGTTTCAACTAAAGTAACAAATTATTCAAGTTCAATAACTGTGATTTATTGCAAGAATATACCATTGAATTTTAATGTGTTTTTGGGTTCTATATATATGCAGGCCATGAATTTTTTTGCTGCCTTGTTGCTACTTCTGATGCCTGAAGAAAATGCCTTCTGGTAGGCCTTGAAATTTTGTTTTTGCCATTGTAACCCCCCCCCCCCCAATTGGAAAGTCCTTGTATTCAGAAGCGTGCTGCTGTAGTTTTATGTTGTCAAATGACAGAGAACACAATTTTATTAGTCCTAATTTTTTACAGTACTGTTGGATTTATATTTCCTATGTCAGATCAATTTTGATATTGCTGTGCCCCTAAATTTTGGTTTAATTCCCAGGACATTGATGGGTATTATCGATGACTATTTTGATGGTTATTACTCAGAGGAAATGATAGAGTCACAGGTAATGCTTACTATAGATCTGTCTTTCTGTATATCTGTGCCCTTCCCTCTGGCGATGCTTGCTATGATGCTGTGATCCGTCAGCATATATGGATAGGTATCTGATCAACCATTCCATTTGTCAGGTTGACCAACTTGTCTTTGAGGAGCTGGTGCGCGAAAGGTTTCCTAAATTGGGTTTGTGCCGTTCCTAATTATTTATACATGCATAAAATTTCTTTGGTGATGCTACCTAGGAGAGTTCTTATGCCAGCTTTACTTTTGGTGCAGTCAATCATCTTGATTACCAGGGAGTGCAGGTTGCTTGGGTTACTGGGCCATGGTTCCTTTCCATATTCATGAACATGCTTCCTTGGGAAAGTGGTCAGGTTTTAAGCTTTAAAATATGAACTTAAGTCTGCCTAGCATTGCATGATAAAGCTTTTCACTTCAACATTAACAGCATTTCTAATTTCTTCATTCTTATTCTCATTGTATTGTGCCCTAGTTACAAGCTTGGCATCTGACTGCTTTCTCTTGACTTCAGTTCTCCGAGTTTGGGATGTCCTCCTTTACGAAGGAAACCGTGTCATGTTATTTAGGACAGCACTTGCTTTGATGGAGTTATATGGTACTGAGGAATTACGTTGAGTTTTTTTTTTCCCTGTACAAGCAGTGACTTGGTTTTCTGATCTTCAAGTGAGGCTGTTATAGTTTATGGAACTTAATTTAGTTCAGTCTTTTGTAGGCCCTGCATTAGTTACCACTAAGGATGCTGGAGATGCAGTTACTTTGCTACAGTCACTGGCAGGCTCAACGTTTGATAGCAGTCAACTTGTCTTAACAGCCTGCATGGGTTACCAAAATGTAAATGAAACCAGATTACAAGAGCTGAGAAATAAGCATCGACAGGCTGTTATAACTATGGTTGAGGAAAGAACAAAGGGGCTTCAAGCTTTGAGGGATTCTCAGGGTCTGGCAACTAAGCTATATAATTTCAAGCATGATCGCAAGTCAATACTGATGGAAACAACTAAAAAGACTAGTGGTGAATTGTCTCGTTCAGAGTCTGGATCCACCAATGCAGATGAAGTTCTTATTAGCCTGACAGGGGATGCAGAAATAGATAGTGTTCCAGATCAGGTAGCTAAACATTCCCCCCCTTTTCTCGAGCATAATCTTTTCCTTGATGTGGAATTTGTACAAATCTAATGATGATTGTCTACCGTGTAGTGTCCATATGATGTTTATTTACACAAGCCCCTTGAGTTGATGACCAGGCATCACTTTGGTTGTAGTAAAGTAGAAACTATATAAATGTAGATAAATAGATCGTCCTTCTTTTAAACTCACCCTTTTCTCCCCAGGGCTTTTAGTTACACCAGCATTGCAAAAAAATTTTGGGAATGAAGTGGTCATACTTTTTAAGTCATATGTGAGGGGAAAAGAATTGATGGACTCAGCTCTGATTTGAATGATGTGTAGGAAGATCACTATATAAACAATGGCACTAGGGCTTTTGGGCAATTACTGGGGAGGGAAATGTAAACAGTCACTTTTATGGTTACGAACCTCTGGAGAAATTACTGGGGAGGGAAATATGTATTTGAGATCTGGAAGTTCTTGATCAGAGCTGATTTGATGTATTAAACATCATGTTTCGACCAGCGAAGTCCAAACTGGAGATGCTGGTTATATTATGCTATAATTATAGGTGCAGTATTGTAGTGGTTTCATTACTAAGCGTTTTTGTGTCTGGTTGGGTTGTGTTTGTATCCTTGCTTTATTTTGTGCCCCCCTTTGATATCTTGTTTGTGGAAACCTTCATGAAACATGGAATTTATATTCCCTTCTTTATGACATTAATACAAGTCTAGATAATTGTCTTATGATGCTAGATGGTGAAATGCAGTTCTTTTGTCATGCAGGTGGTGTGGTTGAAGGTTGAACTGTGCAAGTTGCTAGAGGAGAAAAGATCTACCATGCTCAGGTTAAGATTTTTATTGGGATGCATAGTCTCAATTTTAAAACCTAGGCTACCACAAGCTGCATACAACACATGGAGCATTTTTTGGCTGTCAGAGTTTGTATGTGTGGTGAGAAGGAAATTTGAAATTCCACTAGTGTTATTTGCATTGGGAACAGTTCTACAGAGATCATCTACCTCCTCGGGATTTCTTAGAGCTCTAGATAGTAGGAGCAATTATGTAGAAAAGCCTTCAGTGTTTTCCAAAGTTACCACCTCATCTTGGAATTTTCATCCTTTCTGCTGCTGTCAGCTTAGACTTTGTTTAGTTCTCAATTTTAAAACCTAGGCTACCACAAGCTGCATACAACACATGGAGCATTTTTTGGCTGTCAGAGTTTGTATGTGTGGTGAGAAGGAAATTTGAAATTCCACTAGTGTTATTTGCATTGGGAACAGTTCTACAGAGATCATCTACCTCCTCGGGATTTCTTAGAGCTCTAGATAGTAGGAGCAATTATGTAGAAAAGCCTTCAGTGTTTTCCAAAGTTACCACCTCATCTTGGAATTTTCATCCTTTCTGCTGCTGTCAGCTTAGACTTTGTTTAGTTTTCAGAATATTGCCTTTGGTTATTTTAAACTTTTTACTCTAGCTTTCTACATCCATAACGGGCCTTGACCTTTCTCCTGGTACTTTTCCAATTCAATTTTGTAAATGTGCCTTTCTGTTGAGTGACATAGTACCATTTTGGTCATTGAGGGCTATAATACGAAGAAACAACTGCACTATTCCGGCCTTGTAATCTTTGTTAGTAATTGTAAAGAAAATGATACCTTGATTCACCTTCAATTTTCAACGTGCACTTCATAGAGTGAGCTGAGGATCTGAATGCAGTACTTGGGTTCAAAGCTAGCACTTGCTTCATAACTATCAACTAGCTACTTAGATCTCCAAAATTTAGCTTTTGCGTGGATGGAATTCACAGTTTGAACATGACTAGATCTCTTAAACATCCCCAAATAAATACTGTGAAGCTTTAGAATAGGTGAGTTTTTTGTTCTAATAAAAGAAGGAAAAAGAGCATAGCTGAGTTATGGATGGATATGGTGTCTCTGGCAGAAAAAAAATACGTTTTTGTCTCTAGGTGGGAGTCTCATGGAAACAACATTAATAACAATTTATATCTCCTTGTGACAGTATAAAAAATTAAAAAGTTTCTGCAGTTCTCTTGCCTGCATAATTTGATGTAGAATTACCTCATTTTTAATTGTCGAAGTGTTTTTGTTTTTCCATAATATTACATTAAATTTCTGTTAATATCAATTCTGTCAGAGCTGAGGAGTTGGAGACAGCTTTGATGGAGATGGTCAAGCAAGATAATCGGCGGCAATTGAGTGCTAGGGTGTGTCCAAACTTTCTTCTTCTTCTTTAAATGTTTGATTTTCTTGCAAGGCTCAGGGAAGTGAAATGATGCAAAATCCACAGCTATTCTGTATTATTTCCAATTCCCTTCTAGAATGGTTTTCACATTGTAGTTAGAATCCACTTCGTTTTATGCCCCCAGGAGTGATGGTAGCAATAGGGCAAATTTGATCATACAGTAGCTGTTATTGGACTTCACATTAAGCTGGGATTTTTTAAGCAATATGCAGTTAATCAGTTACTATGCTAGTTAAGTCCTTGCTATCTAACTTTGATCAAACGTGCTGAGCATCTACTTCTGATCATCAGGTCGAACAGTTAGAGCAAGAGGTTTCTGAGCTGCGGAGGGCTCTTGCTGATAAGCAGGAACAAGAAAATGCCATGCTTCAGGTTATTTTTGCTCCATGGTCAATGAGTTTGGTTTGGGAAGATCATATCTTCTCTCAAATCTTGGCCTGGTCTTTTCTTAATACTAGCTCACTTGTTTCTTATGTAGGTCTTAATGCGGGTGGAACAAGATCAAAAGGTAACTGAAGATGCTCGCATATATGCTGAGCAAGATGCGGCAGCACAGAGATATGCAGCTCAAGTGCTTCAGGTTTATAATTTCTTGTTCTATTCCTAGTTCATCTTTTATATGTAATTTACATTCAAATAGAAGTCTTAACAATTCTATGATGATGTATGTGATGTGTCCTGAGCTTTACACTTGCAGGTCGGACATACCAATTATGCTTGCCATATTGTTTGATTCTAATGCAAATATATCATATCTATTAGCAGTTTATCAACCATTAGGAACTGGTGATGAATCCTTCACTACCCTAGTTCTGGAAGGTGGTGCCTGTTAGATAAAGGTCCAAGTTAATTTCCATATAAATAGGAATCAGTATGTTATGCTGAACACACTTGATATGATTGAGACTCTGATAATTTCACATAAGTAAGAGGGAATGTGTCCCTAATAGAATCAGTGGAGTAAGGCCCATATCAAGAATCATGATTTCACATATGGCTGCAACTCGTCTTACAGCAGTGAATTGGTTCCTGGGCCTTGTACACACCACCTGTCACACTAGCCCTCTTTCTGTGTGTTATGCAGAACACACTTGATATGACAGAGAGAGTCCTTTTCTACCATAGTTCCTTGAGCTATAGATTAGTTGTGCTCCCTCTCCACTGAGGAGCGCACCAGATTCCTTTGTCATTCTTTAATTGATCTGTTCTGTATTTCAACTCTCTGAAAATGTTCACTTCTTGACATTCTATTTGTCTCTTTGTTTCACTAATCTCTCCAACAACTGTTTATATGCAGGAAAAATATGAACAGGCCATTGCATCACTTGCTGAAATGGAGAAACGAGTGGTTATGGCAGAGTCAATGTTGGAGGCCACTTTGCAGTATCAGTCTGGTCAACTTAAAGCACAACCTTCTCCTCGGTGTGTAGTCAATTTTGCTAGTGCCAAACATTTCTGAAACCTGTGTGCAGTCCTAATTTCTTGTTGACACGATTTAATTTTTCACCATTCCTTGGAACTGTATGTGGTCATATTTACTTTGATTTGTCGCTTGGGTCAGTTTGATTTACTCTAAACGAATAGAGTGTATTGAACATAATGGGATGAGAAATGGAATTTTTCATATGTTGCATCAATTAATTAAAAGACACGCCCACATTTAAGTAGAATGAGGGGTAGGTTGCTCTAACTTCCCATGCTGACAAATAAATTCTATTTGAATTGTCATCTCCCTCTCTGTCCCCAAGGTTTGATATGCGTTCCTGAGCAGAAAATGCATGAAGTATTGTCTGTTTTACACACATATTGTACCTACTTGGATAATTGGTGCTTATAAGAAACATGAATTTCTTTGTAGATCTTCACATCCAGATTCACAAACACGTGCCAATCAAGAGCCTGAACAGGAAATACCTGCGAGAAAGATTGGTTTACTAGCCCGACCATTTGGACTTGGATGGCGTGACCGAAACAAGGTTCGATTTTATTTTGCTACTGCCTCCTTAAATTCGTGAATGCTTGCACCACCTATATATTGCAGTGTGCTAATAAATAGGATTTTGATGTGTCCATTTTGGGGTAGCTGATAGTTATCGCTGCATTCAAACTACTCATTAGCTTGGATTTCTTTTTCATCATGATTATCTGTTTTTCTGCCTTTTAATTTTGTTTTCTTTGTCTATAATTGGAGTAATAAGGAGAGCTAGCTGCCTAACCCTTCCAGGATTCCCCTTGGGTCTCTGGGGTGACACCCCCGTAGAGTTTGGCCCCTTCTGTGTACTTGGTTCAACAGTCTCTTGTTTTGCCGTGGCTTAAACATTGCCTGAGGCAGCTAATTACCAAGTCTTCTTTTTTTTTAATGCCGTGTACCATAGCACCTGTCCTTCGTATTTATTAAGTGTAAAGCTGCTTGCTTCAACACGATGCTAGTTTTATTTGACTAGTGTTAGCTGTCGATTGTTTTTTTATTAAAGTTGCTAATTTGTATCATGAAAATAATAATAATAATAATGTTGCTAACTCAAACTGAACTCAACAGGGGAAACCCGCTACTGTTGAGGAGGCAAGTGATGACAAGCCTACCAATGAGGGGCAGAATCCTGAGCAGGAGACTAATGGCATTTCAGCACACGACAAGTAATAGAAAATTGCATATTTATCATAATGATATGTAGATCGTGAAATATCTTATTTGTGGGCTTGGTAGATATTTTTTTGTGTACGAAGGTAAGTTCAGGCAGAGTATAGATTAGTTTCTTGTTTTTTTTTTTTTTTTGGGTTTTTTCATTATAGAGCCCATTTCCATTAATTGTTTGTTCATTAAACAATAATAACATTAGTGTAGAGGTGAAGAGAATGTAAGAACCATGATATCATCAGTGAAACAATCGCATAAATCTTTCAGTGGTCGGCATTTGAGTTCATTTTGTTGAAATATGGAGGAAATGCGTGGCTATACTTGGTTTAATGCTTGAAAATTCCTTTACGGAAGTTTTGACAGTAGAATAGCATGTCATGCCTAGAGCTGGTGCATTTTAACAACAAACAATGAAATAAATTCTGAAGGCTGCTCCAAGTCATAAGATAATGATTATACAATGCTCTGGGTCCTATCTATATTCCTCGGCTTGCTTTTGTTGTTTTAGTCTGTTTTTCGTCAAGGATAGAGGCTCCTGCTCCCCTGCCAGGTGCTCAACTAGTTATGGCTATTGACAAAACATGTATACACCCATATTCCAGAACCACAAGTTCCTGTTATAGGAGTGTCAAATCCAAAACAAGCCACCCTGAGAGATTAATGAGTTCCAAAGATCCTGGGCAAATCAGGGGTATATAAAAAAATACCAACACTGAGGCGTAATTCCAAGCAAATTTTTTTCAAGGCTGCACAAGTTTCTATTATGGAAAACAATTAGATACAAAGCCCCAAGCTCAATTGTACATGAAAAATTTTTGTATAAGGGTTGGAAGACGGGGGGGAATTATGATATTTGTAAGGCCAAGACGAATCTCACAAAACAGCAGCGGAGGAATTTTCTATTGCAGCACCGTGTCTGGAACTGCTGCAGGATTTCATCGACAAGTACCATTGCAAATGCAGCCAACAATTGCACACTACTGAACTCCAATCCATTGATCTCTGAATCATGGAAAGACAGATGTTTGGGTGAAACATCCTGTGTTCCCATGGTTTGCAGGATGATAGTGATCTAATTGTTGGTTTCCAAGGATTGAACCATCCTTGGACCACTGTTCTCACTAAATCTCTCTCCTACCAACTTCATTGTTCTCTTCTAGTTCTAGGAGTAGAAGGGCCTGTGCGAGAGCCCTGGACTGGGTGGGTCTCTGGATCATATTTCTGCAAAGCAAGATAAGAAAGTGCTGTGACTACATCAGCTATAAGGGGTCGCATGTTAGGCTGTTCTTGAACACACATTGCAGCTACAGCAAGAGCTTGATACAAGCCCCTCGCTGGATACTGGCCATGGAGTAAGGGGTCAGCCATCTGTGCAAATTTCCTTCGATCTTTAAACAAGGGCCGTGCCTGCAACATGAGACAAATTAGATAACATTCACTTTACTAGCATTTTGACTATAAATAGAGTTCTTGGTGATCATCGCCTCACAGTAGAACTGCACTGCATGACAGCAACAGCATAGAAAAAGCAGATAAAAATACTAACTACCTAAAGGTGAAAAAATTATGCTTGTTGTGTGAAATGGAAATGCTCGGAGCCTAATGATCAGCAGCAGTTCTCTCATATAATCCTGGGCTTATTACTACTCACTCTCAACCAAGAAAAATAAAATAGAAGACCAAAGTTACATAGATTCAAGGTCGTTGCACCACATATTTATTCAGATGAAGCATCTACACAGAAATGATGAAAATACCATTGCAGTAGGAAGACAACTTTCTTACCCATGCAACCAGGTTATGCTCCCCAGCAGCTCTTGAATTATCGATAGCTTTCCTTCCCGTAATAATCTCAAGGAGAACAACCCCAAAGCTATAAACATCTGATTTCAGAGTAAGCTGTCCTGTCATTGCATATTCAGGTGCACAATATCCATAGGTTCCCATCACTCTTGTGGATACATGGGTCTTGTCTCCAACAGGACCCAATTTCGCCAAGCCAAAATCAGATAGTTTGGGATGATAACCTTCGCCAAGTAAAATGTTTGAGCATTTCAAATCACGGTATATAACAGGGGGGTTAGCTTTGTCATGCAAATGCTCCAAGCCTTTAGCAGCACCAGCAGCTATTTTCATTCTTGTATTCCAGTCAAGTCGTTTTTTATCGGGTGGCAGGTCTGAAATATAAGCATATAAGAAGAAAAAATGCTGAAGCATTGGTACAAGAAATGTATATCAAGCCACTGTAGTGATTAAACAAGAAATGATAATCTAGAACAAAAATCTTAGCTGCAACCATGTAATTTTTGCACCTCACCTGCCACCCATCTCATTCAACTGTTTAGTAATACATGCAATGGACAAAAAACACAACTTTTTTGCAGCCTAATTATCTAGAAATCAAGATTTGGTCATATACCATATAGATGATCTTCCAGAGATCCTAATGGCATGTATTCATAAACCAAAAGTCTTTGATCTCCATCAGCACAATAGCCAATCAAGTTAACAAGATTTGGATGGTGGAGTAGGCTCAACATCAATACTTCAACAAGGAATTCCCTATTCCCTTGCAGCCCATTACGATCAAGTTGCTTGATAGCTACAACCTACACAATCCAAAGAACATGGTTAAGGTCTAAACCAAAGGTCTATTGCTTATGGTCAAAACCATATGCATTAAAAAGATATTATCCTGACAGCTATGGGATTATTATGAACTAAACAAATAACAACCACGGTTAAATAAAGATCAATATTTAACATTTCCAGTTAGAAGCACACAACTTTTGGAGGAAGTTCTTCACAAGCTTTTCCTTTTGGTGAAATATGCACCTCATAATTCCCATCACTTTTATCCCTCCCAAAGTAATAAAAACTACAAAGAAAAACTCGTCTTTTGATGATTCTTATTTCCAGTTAACTTCCTATTCGCTTTACATTATAAATAAATATTTTAGAAAAAAGCAACCACTAAGCAATATCAACTATATTACATTAAGAAGCAACCCATACTACCTAAAATGCCTTCAATGAGCTTGTAACAATGATTTCAGGGGCAGTGAAAGGGCAGCACAGATTCTGGTGTAGGGTTTGGCTTGCAAGGTGGAAGTGTACATAGATGAACACATGGGGATTTGCTAGATGATAGAGGGTGGGTGCTGTGCAACAGTCATAATGTGAGGTTCTGGCACTTGAGTTGTGATGGTGACAATAGTGTCTAGGGATCATGGTAGCAACATTGATCACAGTACAGGCTAAGTGATGGTGCAGGACACTGGTGGGATGAGGTGACCATCATGGCATGAACGAAGTTGTGAGAAGGCAGAACTGCTGTTTGCTCCAGGCAATAATGATACGGAAGGTGATGTGTGGCAGCAAAATAACACGTGAAGCTGCAATGTCAGTCTTGGCCAGGTTAGCATTACTTTCTCTCCTAAGTATTATCAGTGTTTGTTTTGTCCTATTTGGTTCTTTTGAGGCCTTATTTCACTTCTTTTTTTATTCCATTGCTTAAAATGCACGCACCCAACGTCTTTTTTCTGCTAGCACTATTCTTTTTAAGAACATGCAAAATATCAGCCTAAAGGTCCACAGAATGCCTATACAATTTTCTAGGAGAACTTTCTATAAAATAACACTAGTACACATGTAGGAATAATTTGATCCCGAGTATACAACAGAATGCTTAAGCATATGTGCTGCATCTGAATTTTTTTGGTGAAAACTAAAATTCCAATAAGTTCTTCAACCAACCTGATTGGTACTCTCCAATCTCCCTTTATATACTCTGCCAAAACCTCCTTCACCCAAAAGACAATCCGCCCTGAAGTTCTTTGTTGCATTTGCCAGTTCGCGAAATGTGAATGTATGTGCTGCAATGTGTTCAGAGCCTCCATCCTTGGAAGCCTCCTTTACATCTGGTGCACCATTTGACTTTGTTTTATCTGAAATGAAATTAACACCATCTACAAATGAATGTAGAAAAGCAAGATATAGTACATACTACTACATCAGCAAACATAAAGTATGTTTGAATATTGATAACGTTTCATCATGTCATTGAGAGTATAGAAAGAAAACAAGAATCATGAAAGACAAAACAGGCATCCAAGAAGGATCCAAGCTGGGATTTTTTTCAATCACACAAGACAAGAAAACGATCTATCTCAGTTACAAGTATTGTGCATTGCTTCCATATGCACCATAATCTATCCAACTGCAAAGGAAATATAAACAGTTTCTGAACTAAATGGTTGCTGTCCAAATCTTTTTGAGGCAATTGGGGACCTCAACACCAAATAACTTGCCGTTTTTTCAGAGATGTAGAAATAAATAAAAACTGAACACCTGTACAACCACTGCAACATTAATTAAACCGCCTTTTAGAATTAACATTGAGTGACTTCTTAAAAGTGAGGATTTCAAACAAATAAAAACATGAATAAGTGACGGAACCGACATGAATAACATTACAAATCCATCAAAACTTTAATTAATCCATATTTTACGATCAAGGTGGGCAAAGGCAAAAGGTAATGATAAAATTCAGCTTCATTAATCATCTGATTTCTTGAATTTGATGCTAATGTTTACTGTAAATCGTCCATGAATTGATCCCGGTAGTTACTGACAATCATTTTAAGCCAGTATGATCTTATATCACACAAAAGCAAAGACATGATTTACACTTTTCATGATTATGGAAACTCACCACGCCCCCAAAGCCATTATCGTTTGATTAAACCTCAAAACAGACCACATTAGCCTAAAAGGAGTTGAACATGGGTTAAAAGGAAACATCAATCTCGAATTATATCCTCCATGTCCAATCCAGATCAATACATTATTCCCAGCCCAGAAAAGATTGTTTCACACAATTATGCAAAGGACACGACTTCATCAATTCAAATCATTTCACATGAAAAAAATGCATGAAAATCAGTCCAAAATATATTAACTTGATACTGAGAATATGAGAAAAAAATCTAAATTTTCAAGCTTTATAGCGTCTTTCATTGAAATACCTGAAGATGATGGGATCTGATCATCAGGCTTCTTCTTACTATCATTTTTGCTGGACTTTCCGGCACAGGAAAAGCAACCCATTTTAGTTGCCTCTCTTACTGCAATGGGTATTATTACCTCACGGGGAGAAAGAGAAGGGGGGCAAAATCAGACCAAACAACGCTTCGAGGAAAGAGAGAGTGTCTGTGTGTCAAGTTCAGAGAGAGGGTTATTCTAGTATATATCTTTTCATTCCTGTGTCTTTTTGCAGCTGTGCCCTTCTGCTTTGCCAATTTGTAAATGACGACCCGAACTTTTTATATTCTCCTAATTTGTTTTTATTACCAGGCAATCCCAGGCCTCTATAAATGCTCCGTAAGCGTGATATTCTTAAATCACTCGTATTTTACTTAAATTTAATTTTGCAGTTTGATGATGTTATTATCATTTTATATTTTATTATTTTTATTACAGATTTTAGTCTTTATTTTTATTAAAACTATGGAGTATCTTGTTCAACATAATTTAAATGTTGCTGGAATGCTATTTTATAATTGTTAAAATCAAATTTTAATTCGTCGAAAAATAAGATTTATTATTCTTTTATTTTAAAAATAAATAATTTATTGGTGGATAGTGTCTACAAGGAAAAACTGTGGTATATATCAACAAATTTAATTTCCAAATTGGTGATAGTTGATGATAAAATAAAGATAAAATTTGATTATCCTCACCCCATAAAAGAACAATTTATACTTTTATCTGTATGCTCTATGCATAGATATAAAACCAACATTTAATATTATCATTGACGTGTACAAATAAGTTTTTTTAAAAAATATATATAAATTGATGTGTTAATTAAAACGACAAGCAGTGAAATACAGGCTGGTAATATTTATTAGATAATAAGTAAATAATTAAAATAGCAATCGCCCATCAATTCGCATGATTGGTCGATCTGTCATGTCAATTTTTTAATAAAAAAATAATTTTTCAAGTTTTTAATTAAAAACCCTGAATTATAATTCGCTAGTAGATATATATATCGTTAAGCACCTGAACATTGTCATCACATGACTTCAAGGCTTTCCTCTTTTATTATAAAAGCATGTGAGCGAGGTATATATCGAGCTCTATACATGATCGAGGATTTATTTTATTTCTCCTAGTCTTCACTCTCCGATGCGAGCAAAATTTAGATTCATACCGGTTAGCATATCTCCGATAAAATTTACCGGCTGATAAAACCTAATGAAAAACAACGGAAAAAAAAAGAGTTTAGTGCAAAAACACTAAAAAAAATATTAATTTAAAAAAAATAAAAAATATTTTTAAAACATAAAAATAAACAAGAGTGTAAGAAGGCTTATAGCACCCATAGATTTCAAGACATGCTTCTAGATTGCTAGCGTTTGGTAATTCTATATTTTAAAAAAATATGATTTTTATATAATGATATTAAAAATTAAAAAATTAATAATATATTTTCAAATAAAAATAATTTTAAAAACTAAGGAAGATTTCTTAAACAGTACTGTCAAATCTATTATAATTCCATTATATAATATCAAATTAATGCTGTTGTGCTGAGTGATCTCAGAACCTTTATATATATATATATATTGAATTGCACGTTGAACGAGCATTATCAGTGTCATGTCCTGATATGAGATTGTCTGAGGCAAAAAAAACCCAACAAAGATTTCGGAAACATCGACGTCTTTAAGATTTGGTGATTATTAGGTAGTTATAGGTGTTGCTTATGTGTTTATTTTGATAAAATATTCTCCGCTTTTATTCTTGTGTGCAGTGGCAGAACTCTGCTTTCTCCCCGTGAAAACACAGGAGAGAGAGGGACAACCTCTGCGTTCTTACTTCTTCGTGCCATCAAGCTTCCTTCCACGGGACACGTCCACTGTTAAAAAAACGACAAGCAAAGTGTTCTTC
>Ga0325405_1002725_pt1 | contig 18208 bp, 4 predicted proteins | sample PopdelMetagenome_21_FD_205663 | JGI IMG/M metagenome (GOLD analysis project Ga0325405, IMG submission 205663) | Populus deltoides microbial communities from Bellville, Georgia, United States - Xylem-Control-R2 | ecosystem: Host-associated > Plants > Phyllosphere > Stem > Wood/Secondary xylem...
GTGGTACAAGTACAAAGGAAATGATGGTACTAGCAATACTCTTGAAATTGGCGAAAACCTCATGTTTAAAAGAAATTAGTTCCCAATGACCATGTAGATCAACTCGTAGTAGCTCCTCTCAAAAAGTCTCGTATTTGAGCCTCTTCTTTGTAATAAGAAAAAATAATAATTAGGTGCCCAGTTGTTTTGATAGAAATTATGTATGTTTTGATTTTTAGCCAGAGGCAAATAACTTACTACTCTGATAAAATAACTGAACACGTTTATGCTATATTACTACTACTCTACTGAAACAATTGAACAGGTTTACCAGACATATTATGCAATTTAACTGTTTTTAAACTGCAATATTTAATTAATATTATGTTTCTAAATCATGATTATTAATTAATATCGTGTTTTTAAATTGTGATATCAATTAAATTTCAGTAGCCTCCCATCATTCCATGAAATTCCAGCAACAATTCCACAAAAATACAGTAACAAAATTCTCCTATATCTAAAATCTAACAAAAAATGGTTCTTATGAGATTTATTATTATTTTTTTAATCTTCCATTTAATTTAGCTAATGATTTTAGAGAGTAAGAAAATTTTCAATTTTTTTAAAAAAAAGGGTAGAGTTTTTCCTATTTAGGAACTATATCCAAAATTTCATTCCGTTTAAAAATACCTGTAAAAAACCACAATAACCAAACACAACAAATTCTCACATTTTATAATCACAAATAGCCTCAAGAATGCAAGTTGAAATCCCGAAATATATCAACATAATCTATCTATCTAGCTATGTCTATGTCGTCTATTGGATGATCCAGACTCATCAATAGCACGACTACATCTTGCTTCTACTCCTGCATAACTAGCATCATTCTCTGCTACTGCATCCTTAAAAGTTAACTTCTCTCTAAAGTTATTAAATCCATTGTGGCAAACATTGAACCACTAAGACATATAGGTACATCCTTCGTGTTCTTCGTTAATATTACTAAGCACAGTTGCGGCCTTTCGTAAAAAATTTGATTACATATGGTATTTTGAATCAATTAGGCATGTTGCTTATATTGCATGTATATAGGTGGGGGAACTTGCTTTGGATCTAGTGTAATGACTCGACATGTGATAATTATGTACTAAGTCATATACTCTTACTCTATAACCACAGGATATACTCTGTAAATATCTCATTCTTCTATAAATCTCATTGTGATACATAAGCTCTATGTCCACTTAACCAATTATAATCATCATTTTTACCCCAATAATTTATGGCATGCAATGCATCACTCGTATCGATGTCGACTGAAATGTATTATTTGTAGTCAAATTGTTGCATTACCCAAATCAGGCAATATAGCTCAACCATCTTAAAAAATATCAACAAGACCACTAATGTTCACATATTTATCCCATTAGTGCAAATAACTGTAGAAACTGTCAATATTTCATCCTCATAAGGCATCCACATGACCTGTAGAAGATAAGCTTCTGAAATATTAAACAACTGTAATTTGGTGAAGTTAAATTTTTTTTATTTGACAAATAGTTCAAAAATTACTTGGATAGGCTACTACATATCTAGCTCACTTTGATAAAATGACAACACATGTGTTGGATTATTATCAAATATTCTATTAGCACATCACCTAGCATTACAAATATGTCAATTTAATTATATTTAAAAGTTAAAATCAGAAAATATAAATAAATATAATTGCAAAATATCATTGCAATACCTATATCCTAGTGGAAGCTGAAGTGTAACCCTTACAATTTGGACAGTTATAAGCGGCAATCTAGGCGTTTGAAGCTGACCCACATGAAGATGTTCCCAATACCATAATTGTTATTAAATAAAAAAACATGTTTTTTGATTTTGTGTTAAAAACGAACATTTAAAATGTAAATATTATTTTAAATTCTTTGATTCATACCTATAAAAGTAGCAAACATCTTCTAAAATGTTTGGCGATTTTCATGCATGCAAGACATAAATGTTTGTACAGGCATGCCAAAACAGTATATCCCCAGCTATATATAGGGATGACATCAAAATCATTCAAAAGCATCAGATAAATTAAAGGCATATATCTCCTCATAAGATCTATGAATAATACACCGTCAAACAAATACAGTATATTTGCTCTGGAGTATACAGTATATTTGCTCTGGAGTATCTATATAACACATTAAAATTAACATACTAATTCATATATATTAATAAATAATCAACATATTCAATCACAATTTAATGGATACATTCACAAGACCTCGTTGTTAACATTTTCTGGTGGTACGGTAAATGTCTCTTTAATCCATTTAAGATTTATTCTACCCCTTTTCAATTCAAAATGAGAGGGTGTGTAACAACCCAATAGTTAGATTAGTTTATCCATTTAACTTTCACATAAAGGGTAAATGGAGCATAATTTTTTATCTGTACATTGAGTTCGCCGAAATTCCTAACAAAATTTTGGCAAAGTCTCCCCTATACCGAGAGGTTTCAAGTTATCGACAATTTACCCTGCATGCATTTATAATCGCATCCCACCCATAAACACATCCATAATTGGTCCAATTCAACCATTTAATTCATTCAAGAATATACTTAGGACAAATCTTCATACTCAATCTACATCTCATATCACATGCATAAATTAGTAATTAAAAGAACCATCCAAGCACTGAAATTTCATATATAAACACAACACAATTTAACATTCTAAACATAAGCTAGTACATTAAAATATCCTAAGCACATATTGATACATTTAATATTCCAAACACAAAAAAATACAAGGAGTATACTATTATATTCAGGTTACATGTTTACTGCATAACATAATTACATAAATAATCCCTAAGTTCCTAACTTACACAAAAAGGGATCAAAAGAACCAAAATTCTATTCCTAACGTGAATGGGAGGGACCTGCAAAAAATAAATTTTTCATATAATTAAAAATAAAATAAAATACAAACAATTTCATGGAAGAAAAATTATACAACACATCTACCTACTTAAGTCATATGCAATTCTATACACCATAACTGGCCCCTTTTAAGGATCCGCAAATTTGTTTCCTTTAACTATGTCCCCTTTTTTTTTGTAATCCAAGCTCTGATCGAGTGTATCCACCCTGCCACTTCTCCCCACTAAAGACTTATGTCGACACTAATGACCCCCATTAGTGTCTTTAGTTGCCTGTCATGGGGTCAACTAATCAAATTCATGAAAATACTGACACTAACGCGACCGTTGGTATCATTAACTTTTTTCGGGCTAAAATAGTAAATCAATGTTCCATGTTACCTTGAAAGGTCTTCAGGTATGCTGATATCAAGGATTCTTGACATCATTAGCTAATCAAGTCCCATAAATTTTATCGATATCGACGTTACCCGCCGATATCATTAACTATTCTGAACCCGAATATTTAATCAAGTTCTATATTCCTCCTCTCATGTATTGGTCATGCCAATGTTAACCAACTTGGCTAACATTATTAGCCTCTCATATCTAGGACAGGCTAATCAAATTCGAGGAACAGTCATTCATAATGTTCATTGTTACTGTTCATTTCCTCCAAAAGAACCCATAAATTAAATCTAGTTCTCTGTTTCCATTTTCCCGTTGTTTAACCTTTTCTTTTCCCCTTTTCTTTTACTTATCAATAAGCACCAAAATTTATAGTTCAACAGTTAGTTAAAATAATTATTAACTAAAGGAGATATAGGTACCGAGTACCTACTTGCCGTAGACGCTTGACTTGCGTTCCCCTGTTGTTGCTGCACTCCTCCCGCGGTTTCTCCTGAAACCACAAACACCCATCATTATTCCACATATCACAACATAACAGCAACAATGGCAATAATATTCATTTCTCTTTTACCATTCTTTTCTTTCTCGCCTACATTCCTCATTACTATCCTTTAACATTTTCAGCTCATTAGTAGCCCAAGTGGACATCATGAATTCAATTTTGATCACAGTTTATTCCTTTTTTAAGATCAAGACACGATGTTACACACTTTACGAAGGGCAAGAAAACAAAATTTACCCTTAATATGGCTAAATTTTGCCGTTTTATCGACTTGGCCGAATCTGCTAATAGGGGTGATAGCTTGACTTCCCCTCAGATTGTTATTTATATTTGGAGTTCCAGAACTCCAAATTAGACGAGGTTAGATTCGTTGGAAAGCTGACACTCCCAGCTACAACTTCAGTGAAAGGACCTTCCTTGGATTCTATCGTATTCATGTTTGAACTCCCTCAGGAATTAGGGCGACAAACCTGCCCTGTTTCGTCAATGGGCAAGGTATCTCCAAAAAAACATTTTCTCCAATCCCTTCTTCATCATTAGATACAGCCATGCCTTCACCTTATACATGGCAACCCATCTCATTGTGACCTCCCAAGGTCATTTGTACCAAGTTAATTAATTCATTTCTACTTTGGCTGAACCTACCCAAAAAAATGAAGGGTTTCTCTTCCTTATAAGTGATGGATTTTTTTTCTAACTAGCAACCACTGTAAACCCCCAGTCATAAAGAAAAGAATGGTATGAAAAGTGCTGGTGTAAACACCGGCGAGAAACCGGTAATGTTGTCGTGGCACGGGAATAAGCCATAAATGACTAAAAATGGAAAATAAATATAGTAAAGTGGCTTTGATGAGACAGTAAAATGATTGGGTGCTTTACGCAAGGATGAAATACGGAGATTTTGATTTTAGGGTGAAAAATCATAAATCGACTAGTCTTGCGATAAAATTTCATAACTCTCGTTCAGGTTGTCAACAAAATATGAAAATTTGTGTGGAGACTTCTAATATATTTTCGTAACTTTGGTTAAAATTTCAAAATTTTTGGAGAAATTGGTATTTTTTTAGAAAATTACAATTTGACCAGTTTTGCGCTATTGCGCATAACTTTTAATATGATTGACAAATTGAGTTGAAATTTTATATGGAGTATTATAATATATTATTTTACCATGGGGTAAAGTCTCAGAATTTTTAGAATACTATGTCTAGTGATTTTAAAAATTTTCATGAAAAAGTATCGGTAACCGGGTAAAAAACAATATATATACTAGAGACACATGGTAATATAATTAAAAGAAAGTGGAATTAATCAGTTGAAATGTCAACCTTCAAAGGGTTGTTTCCAGCCAACCAAAAGGAATAAGAAAAGAAGAAAATAAAATGACTCATGGGGACTAGATAAATTTAAATATGAAAGGCAAGGGCTTAAATGCAAATAATAAAAATTTTACTATATAAACCCCAATTTGCTTGGAGTGTCCAGCGGGTTATGGGGAGAGAAAGGGGAGTTAGGGATTTTTTTACATCTTCTCTACAATTCTCTCATCAATTCTTGAAAATAATGCATGATTATGGAGAGTTAAGATATTAAGAAGGTTTATGGTGAGCTACACTATATATTTGAGTGATCTAAGGGTTTTAAAGCTTGTGGAGGAAGAATGAAGTGTGGAGAAAGGAAGAAGAATGAGGGAGATAAAGGATGGTTTCACCTTGAGGTTTCTTCTAAATAAATTCCTTGTAATCTTAGTAGTAGTATGTTTATATCGTGTTGATTGCAGAAATTTCATACATGTATACTTAGGTGATGATGTGCGTGATTATGGAACTTTGTGATTAGCATATTGGTTGTAGTAATTTGTGATATTGTTATGAAATTTTGTTTGTTGGCATGAGAATTGAATGGGTTAGTGTTTAATTGACTAAAAAATTGAAGAAATTTCATGCTACCCTTACTTGAAATTTTGGCATTGGTAGAAAAATATAGGGAATGCATGTGATTGATAAAATGGAAAACTATCATGCTCAAATGAATAAAATTAACCTTAGATGAGGTTTTGAAAACTAGAATCAAAGAAGAATTGATCCCTCATTGGATGTTAAAAAGTAAATTCGACAAGGCTAAATGGAAGAAGAGAAAAATTGTATTTGACTAAGTTAGGATTTTAGTTTGGATGGAAATATATTTAATGGGGTTAAGTAATGCATAAACAAGTAGGACGTAAACGGGGAAAAAAAATGACATCCTTACTAAATTAAGAAATTTGGCAAAGTGAGGAAAGAAATTAAAGGATGGAATACGGATGTGGATAATGATAAAATTAGTATTGAAATATATTAAGAAACATGGTGAGAGGGATTGAATTGCAAATTAAATAGGATGGAAAGAAAATCTTAATTTTTCCATCTTATAAAGGTTTGACCAAGTTCATGAAAATAAATGAATTGGGTTGTTAAAGTTGGTTGTTAAATTGTGACAAAATCCTTGTTTAATCTTATTGTTGTATTATATATAAGGATTAGGGAAAATGGTGGAATTGAAGTCATGGAATGGATAATAGAACTAATTTATTAGTTGGATAAACCATGGTGATAAATGTATCATAAATAAAAATAATTTATAATGGGTATATGGACTGGAAGTAGTTTATTTTTTATTTATGAAGGTGAAGTTTAAATTTAATTTCGCGATGGCAAAATAAAATTAATTAATTTTAGAAAGAAATAATTGTATAAGTGATTTAATAATTCCTGTTGGTACATGAGAGTTGCCTATGGGAGGATAACATCAGGGTTGTGCATTTAGTGACCAAACTACAGGTAGGTGTCTGGCACCTAATCTATTTCGGAAATTTTATGAATGTTAAGATATTGTAATTTTTCTTATAATGCCCTTATAAGTATGAACATTGATGTGATACTATTATTAAGAAAATTCAAAAGTTCTAGTTAATCGCATAGGCGATAATGGGTAGTCTATTATGGATGTGATTTACTGTAAAGGCAGAAAAACCTTGTATATATTACTTTTGACTACAACGATAGAATTGCTATGCAATAATTATTATCGACTGCATTGGCGGGATATGATGTATGATTTGTTATCGATTAAAAATATATGTGTGATGGAAAGTTCAAAATAACTGAGTGTGAGATAGTCGGCTGATAAATAGATATTTTATGGAAACTAGTTCCATGGTTAATTGGACTAGTGCCCTGGTTAATGGGTAATTGAAGAAACTAGTGCCCTGATTAACGGGACTAGTGCCCCGGTATATGGGCAAATGGAGAAATTGGTTCCCTGGTTAATGGGTAATTGGAGGAAATGGTGCCCTGATTAATAGGGCATTAGTGCCCTGGTTAATGGGCAAATAGAGAAACCGGTGCCCTGGTTAATGGGTAATTGGAGAAACTAGTGCCCTGGTTAACGAGACTAGTGCCCTGGTTAATGGATAATTGGAGAAACTAGTGCCCTGGTTAACGGGACTAGTGCCCTGGTTAATGGGCAAATGGAGAAAACAGTGCCCTGGTTAATAGGCAAATGAAGAAACCGGTGTCCTGGTTAATAGGACTAGTGCCCTGGTTAATAGGCAAATGGAGAAATTGGTGCCCTAGTTAATAGTTAATTGGAGAAACTAATGTCCTGGTTAATGGGACAAAGTGCTTTGGTTAATGGGTTATTGGACAAAGTATCTTGGTTAATGGAATTAGTACTTTGATTAATGGGCAATTGAAGAAGATAATAATTTGGTAATAATTTGGTAATTGAACAAATGTCCTGGTTTGGACTAGAAAGGACATTAGTATATCCTTAGTTTGTGTTAACTGTATTGATTTGTAAAGTGAAGGATAAAATAAGAAATTAATGGTTTAGTCATTGATATGGTAAATCTATAAAAGAGATAATAGTAAATAATCATTTTGTATAAAGCTAATTGTATTTGGTATTAAATAAAATGTCAAGTACCTCGCAATATTGTGTCGAGTATTAAATCATGACTGTAGTATTGGATTAAGATATTGATGAAGATGTCGATAAATTGGTATAGTTCAAGTATGAGCAAAACTCCACCGGAATTTCAGTAGAGTGTATATTAAATTATTTTAAAAAGACAGTTATGCATAATGGTTTCCGAATGGTTGAGATTGTCATCTTAAAGGATTAATAAGTTATTCGGCTGACCAATTGACTGTAACAATAACATGTAATAAAGCACGGTGTACATGAGTTTAACTATGCTAACAGGTTAAGGTTCGGGTATTAAATTATCCCTGCAGAAAAAGGTTAATGGAAAAGTAAAATAATATGAGCACATCTTTTAAGTTTAAAAGTGATGGAAGTTTAAGTGATAAATTATAAATAATAAAAATGGACATGAAATAAGTGGAATGAATAATGAATCGAGAAAATTTCTCAATATAACAAGGGTGTTGTATGGACTGATGTAAAATGTATCATAGATATAATAAATGCTAGGGAAACAAAAAAGCGACTTGAATTACATATGTTGTGAATTAAATTATGATTAAATTTTTTATAAATTTTCTTCTCCACGCACGGCCGACACTGGCGGTGCGTGGGTTCCTCTGACTTGGGGCTTTCGGCACTGTTCATGATTTTAGTTTCTTTGTAAATTTTAATTGTTTAATGTGTTATTCGGATTGGTTTGAATATTGGCTATTTTTGTAATATTTAGTTATGGGTGTGTAAGTATATTAGAGTAAAAAAAAAAAAAAGTGATGCTAGTGTGTTTTGTATTATTTTTTAATGTATGTTATTAATTATAAAAAAAAAAGACAAAATGAAATTAAGTGTTTAATTTGAATATGGGCAAATATCTCAAGGAAAAATAAAATCAGGTTGTATTTTCCATGAAAATGTAAGAATATGTTTATATATATATTCTGGGATTTAATGACTGATTTATTAAAGCCTTAGAATTTGACTAATATTTTAAATTTTTAAATCACATCAAACCACGAAGCAGCTTACCTCAGGTAGGGTGTGCTAGGGGTGCTAATACCTTCCCTGGCTACAACCAATCCCTTACCCTTAAACCTCTGACAAAGATCAGTACATCTGGGTTTCCTAATAGCCCTTAATTAAATATTAGGTGGCGACTCCCAAAGAACCAATCAAGCAAAAGAATGAAAAATTGCCATCGACGCCGCGCGGGGGACGTGCGACAGAATGGCGACTCCATTGGGGATAGGTATTGTTTTCAACATTATCAGACTAAGCTTTGTGTTTTGATGTGTTAAAGTGTTTTTGTGTTTTGTTTTATTCATGCATTGTATAGAATTCTCTCATGCATCACATATTTTAATTTTTGAAAGCACACAAGCTTTAGGTTAGGTGGGGAAGTAACAGCTTGCCTTATGACTTGAGTCAAGGTTTAAGTTTGTGTAAACCCCAACTCTTCGTTGAGTGCTTAGACTGGTAATGATCGGTACACGTGCCAACCTATTACCTACCAGGCCCCCATATTGCCTTCAAGAGGGTGATCACTAGGACAACAAGAGACCCTTTTTAGAAACCAAGTGGTAAACTAACCCTTTGCCTCACATAAAAAGATTAGAACATGCATTTAGGATGTATGCTCCGTACATATTATTTTGCATCTGAGCAAGCCCTTCTTGAAGCATCTTGAATTCAGGACTTATGGGGGATATAATGGTCATCACTTAAGAAATTTCTATTTATAGAGTTCGAGCAAGAAAAAATTCTTGTCTCATCATGCAAGAGTTATGACCATATGTCACCTTTCGAAGGGCAAGTTCATCATATAGATTACATGCCATACATTTATCATGCATGTACTAGGATGAAAAATAGGTTCCCCCATCCGAGGTTTACCACACTAGACTGAAAAGGATGGATAATAAATAAATAGTTAGAGAGAGGCTCATTGTCAAAAGAAAGTTGAAAGCATTAAATGTGAAGTAGCTAGACTCGGATCTGTCTGAACAAATGTTAAGCATCAAATGGAAAGGAAATGTCTGCACAGTCTTCTGTGGGAACACTACTTGTCCACGTCCCATTGAAGCTGCACCTCTCTTTTTCAGTCATGAACAACGACAGCAACGCCTCCAGTCATCAGCTAATGACAACCTTGGTTCTTGGTCAGTTGCATTGTTAGTCGTTCATAGCCTCTACATTTTCCAATGGCACCCAATAGCTATTAACCTTATGTGAATGGTGCATTAGTGTTCTTTGAAGTTTCCCCCACTGTGAGCTCAATTCCAGTTTAGCCGCAAATGATAGGGGTCTAAAAAAACATGATTAGACATTGAACTACTATATGGCAGAGCTCTTTCTGTAGAGATTTGTTTGTGGATCTGCCAGTGGGGAATGCAAGAGGGAATGTAATAGTTTCATATGTTGTGAAACTTTCCCCCATCAGTTTCAGCACTGAAACACTGTAGTAGGCAGAAAAGTCAGACTTGGTCTAAAAAACATGAGCAGACTTCAAACTTCTATATGGCAGAGCTCTCTTTGTAGAAATTTGTTTTTGGATCTGCCAGTGGGGAATGTAAGAGGGGATGTAGTTGTTTCATATTATATGAAACTCTCTTCGACTAGTGGCACCACCAAAACACTATAATAGGCAGAAGAGACAGACTTGGGCTGAAAAACAAGAAGAAGACTGAAACTTCAATAGAGCAGAACTCCCTCTACAAGTGTCTGTTTATTGTACTATCTGTGAGCAATCGAAGAGGAGACAAAGGAGTCTTAGATTCATTAGGTTCTCTTTCAATAGAGACAATACGTGATTCCACACGTCGGCAGTGGCGATGATGCAAGTTTCTGGGTGTTGTCAAGATTACCAAGCTACAGTGAAAAAAACGAGGAGGAGAAAAATTGAAAGGCAGTGAGGTGGAGAAAATTAACAAGGGGGAAAACAAAAGAAAAAACCTCAAACCCTTTCTCCAGCAGGGCCACCTTTGAAACCAATACAAGCCAAAACCAGTGTTATTAAACCCAGTCCGGCCCGGCAGGTCGACCCGGGACCCGGTTGACCCGGTCGCTGGACCAGTTCGGGTTTACTAAAAGACCGGCTGGGGCAATAGCCCGGTCAAACCCGGGCGACCCAGCAGGTCGCCCATGACCCAGGCGACCCGGGCAAACCCGGATGAGACCCGGTTTTTTGTTTTTCAAATGTGGGATTTGAAACCCATTAGTATATAACTATATATACTTTATGTTCCCAAGAAAAAAGTCATGCTTTTTCAATGTGGGATAAAAAAACCTTTTGGTTTAAATACTTCAACTTAAAAGGATAACATAGTATCTTTTCAATGTGAAATTCGAAGCCTTTTAGTATATATAATCTATGTTCCCAAGAAAAAAATCATGTTTTTTCAATGTGGGATTTGAAACCCATTAATATATATATACTATATGTTCCCTTGAAAGAGATCATGTTTTTTTCAATGTGGGATAAAAAACCTTTTGGTTTAATACTTCAACTTAAAAGGATAACAAGTATCTTTTCAATGTGGGATTTGAAGCCCTTTCGTATATACTCTATATTCCCATGAAAAAAAGTTATGTTTTTTTTAATGTGGGATTTGAAACCCATTGGTATATATACTATATGTTTCCAATAAAAAAAATCATGTTTTTTCAACGTGGGATAAAAAACCTTTTGGTTTAAATACTTCAACTTAAAAGGATAACATAGTATATTCTCAATGTGGGATTTGAAGCCCTTTCGTATAAATACTCTATGTTCCCATAAAAGAAGTTATGTTTTTCAATGTGGGATTTGAAACCCATTAGTATATATACTCTATGTTCCCAAGAAAAAAGTTATGTTTTTTCAATGTGGGATAAAAAACTTTTTTGGTTTAAATACTTCAACTTAAAAGCTTAACATAATATCTTTTTAATATGGGATAAAAAAACTTTTTAAAATATTCTTTTAAACTTCATTGTTTACAATATTTATAACATATATTTGCATAGAATTTTTCATATGAAATATTAAAACCTTAAATTTTTTTAATTTTTTCGGGTTGACCCAAGTTAACCTACGTTAACCCATAAAACCCGGGACCCGGCCCTTTGGCCGGGTCAACTCCTGTGCCGGGTTTAATAACTATGGCCAAAACCCCTTCCCTTTCTCTGGTTTGCCTCCAACTCCAAAAACCAGCCAAGGCCACACCCACATCAACCTCCAACAACTGCAGCCAAAACCTGCCCTCTGCATAGAAGCCTCCCATTTCCTTCTCACGGTCTCCAGCTGCAACCAACAAAGACCGACCGCCGCTCCTTTCATCTCTAGACTGAATACAGCGGCAGCCCCCGTTGTATTCTTCAGCTGCGCCGTCTTCATCTCCTTCTCCCAGCAGCGGTGTCTCCGCCTTAATACCGCCAGCAACCCACAGGCCAGGAGACCCAGCTCTCTCCTCACTCGGCCTCAACAGCCCATTCTCCTGAACCAGCCACCAACTCTTGAAGACCTGGCAATCCCCGACTCTTCTTCATCGGTTCAACCCCGCGTAGCAGATCTGGACTGTGAACCAACGGCCAGATCTGCCACCAGCAGAGGGAAACAAACCGGGAGGAAGAAAGAAGACCGAGGATGGTAAGATCTAAAAGAAGGAAACAATTAAAACCCATTGTTGTTTGTGCGTTTTCTTTTTGTTGCAAGTGACAGATTTCTTCATCGCAGGTAGGAAAAGCAAGAAGGGATGAAGCTGTTACAAACGCCCTGCTTCCCGATTTGTTTTCCTGGCGGCGCATGAACCCACGCGCCGTCAGTGGCGGTAGCGGGTGGAGGAGACACGCCGCACTATTCAAGTGCCCAGAAACCTTCCTCAACACTGTTCCTGCAATTGCAGAAGGCTTCCCTTGCAATTCTTGTAGATTTTGGGGTTTATTTTTTAATTTTTAAATTGTATTTGATTTTATTGAATTTTTGTTATTTGTTTTTACATGTAAAAGATAATGTATGAGAAAATTATAATGAAAAGAGATGTGTGTGTGTGTTTATATTTTTATTTATGTTATTGAATTATAAAAATTGTAAAGACAAAAAGAATTAAGTGTTTAATTTGAATATGGTTAAATATCTCAAGGACAAATAAAATTATGTTATATTTTCTATGAAAATGTAAGAACATGTTTCTACATATATTTTGGGATTTAATAATTGATTTATTAAAACCTTAGAATTTGATTAATATTTCAAATTTTCAAATCATATCAAACCACAAAGTAGCTTACCTCAGGTAGGGTGCACTAAGGGTGCTAATACCTTCCCTAGCCACAACCAGTCCCTTACCCTTGAATTTTTGACAAAGACCAGTATATTCAGGTTTCCTAGTACCCTTCAATCAAATACTAGGTGGTGACTCCCAAAGAACCAATCAAGCAAACAAATGAAAATCGCCATCGAACGTCGCGCGTGCGACATGATCTATGTGTTGAGGAAATAAATTGTGGTCCAAATTCCATGTGATATGAAATAATAACATAAACTGAATATATTCATGAAAGGGAAAGAGTTATGAAATAAATCCAAGGTGAAAAGAAACATTGTATGAAAATGTTTGAATGATTCCGATCAATTTTAAAGTTGTAAGGAATTAATCGTATATTGATGTGTTAAACTAGATTAAGGGAAAAAAAAAAGGAAAAGGAAAAGGAAAGTTATCATGATACAAGAATGATAATGTGATGAATAAGATGTTGGAAATAAAAAATTATCAGAGAACGATGAAGATGTATAACGTTGGAAATTAATGTAAGATAAATGCTCTTAAAGAAATATTTATGAAATTGGTTTTGATCATATAGTTATTAAACGTTAGAAACTAGAAACATGCAAATGTTTATTATGAATTAATTTTTAATTTTATGTATGTCACAGGTAAATGTTTTTGAGGAAATCAGTTTCATAAGTTCACCGATTTATCTAGTTTTATACAGAAAGAATATATGTATTTTAAGAGAAAGATAAACTTATAAATAATTTATGTGTGTATGATTTCAACAAGAGTTGTGATAAACTGTGTTTTTTAATTAAAAAAATTTGTTGATAGGTTGTTGAGACTTTTCTTATAAAAGAAAACAATTTACTCGTATTTTTTACATACTCGATCAATGAAAATAAGTATAAACGCATAAGAATGTGCTAGGCGTTACAACCACATTATAACTGATGCAACCATATTATTCGATAGTTTCACCCACATTTAACTAGTGTTTTGCCTATGTTTTATATATAAAATGCCTTGATATTCTTTGTTTTATGTTTTGAAGGCACTTTTGGATGAAAGATGCAAAAAGGAGTAAATTGGAGATAATTGGCAGATTTGACCTTCAATCGATGTTTTCTGCAGAGCGTGAGCTCTAGAGGTTAAAATGCAGTGATTCTAGTGGCATTAAAAAGCTAACATTCATACCTTTCTAGAAGTCTAAGTCAAGAAAATAAAATAAGGAAAAGCATGGAAATTGCAGCTTTCAAAGTCAAATCTCGCAATCTGCTAGTGTTGACCTTCATCCATTCCAACTTGAATATCTGGAGCTACAGAAGTTCAATTGTTGAAAACGCAATTGTTTTGGATTCCTGACTCAACAATCTATAATTGCTCCAAATTTCTGCCAAAAATGATGTCATATGAGGGAGATATGATTTTTCAAAGATGACAACTGAATTCTGCCAACAAACAGGTTTCGTGAAGAAACGAGTCCAATTTACGTTCCGAAGCATCTAACCCGATATCCAAGTTTTTATTTCAGCAATTTAGCTCCTCTAAGTCAAAGTTTAAAGATTTCATGCAAGGCTATTTGTTCTTTTATACAAAAATAGTTATTGAAGTACTTAAATATAAACAGTCTACTCAAGGGAGGACTATTTTGTAAAATAGAGACTAGGGTTTCCTAGGATATAAAAAGAATGAGGAAAGATAAAGGGGGCAACCAGCCAAGAGGAGAAAAACGCCCCCCTCCTCTAAGAAACTCAAAACTATGCATTCTTCCTTCTTTTTGATTAGTTGTTCAACAAACATGCAAGGCTAAACACTTTTTCTTGGTTGCAAGGACACGGAACCTTCGGATTTCAAGAACTTTGAGATTTATTTTACCTTTTTTCTGTTTATATGATGAATATGTTTGTTCTTCTATGCTTATTTTTCTTATGATTGTTTATTTTAATTGCTAGAGCGGACTATAAGTTATTATTGTAGATAATCTATTGCTAAGTTTAATATCAAAACCGGAGTTGTGGTATATGAACTTGTGAAGCAACTGAGTTTAATAATTGTGGCAGATATACGTTATTAATCTTAAGGAGAGCATTCAATCAAATCAAACATAGACTGCGGACAGTTATGTTTTCTTGATTAATCAACTTATCTAGTTCTTAAGGCTACCACTGAATTAAATTACTAGTGCGGATACTGTGGTTGTTTGATGGTTAGAGTTAGTTATACGGTGGATCCATTAACTAACCAGTGTTAAGAAGAGATAAATATTCAGAATATAAATTGATGTTTTGTTTCCATGATCAGTTCTGATTTCTGTAGGTGGATGTGTGCTTGCAACCAAGGTTTGTTCTCTTGATAATTTTCTGATTTTATTAAATTTTATTTGATAGTTTTCTATTTTCTTTTGCTTTAGCCTAGATAACGTTCAAACCCCTCCTAAATTGCATATCATATAACATAAAAATCTGACTTGAATCTTCCTTGTGGGATTGACCCCTTGCTTGCTCTATACTATCTTGTGTGTTGTGTTTGAAGCTAGGGTAATTAATTTGTACGACCGCGACATTGCAACAATAACAACACATCTCAATTAATTAAACAAGAAAATCATAAGTTCTCCTCCTCTCCTTTCTTCCCTTCTAGTAGCCGGTCACCTTGCATTTGTTCTCTCTCTCTCTCTCTCTTTTTCATTGCACCCCTCCATATTCAAGACCATTTCTATCACTAATTTATGCATCAAGAATACTCAACCCACCAGAATTTCTCTTCCTTCCCTGGCTTGGCTCTTGGTCGAAACATGCCTAAGGGAGGGTTCCCTTCCTCTTTTTTATGGACTCATTTTATCTTTTGAGGCAACTTAGACTATTCTAGTCCACTTAATTTCAATCATTTCTGTATTTTCCCCAAATTTAATGTTCAAAAAGCCTAATTCCCAATTCAAGAAAATTATGAAACTTATAATCAAATTGAAGTTAATTTCATAGAATTGGAATTAGAACTCCTTACTTGGATGAAATCTAAGCTTTACTTCATAAAATTTAAAAGAGAATCTTAGCCTTCTTCTCCTTGCATATAGCCAGCCACTCTTCCCCTTTTTTTTCTTCACAAATTCTTCACTTTTCTTCTTCTTAATTCTCCACCTAAATGTGTTTCCTCTACATAATAATTCCAAGACTTCTGTAGGTATACTAATTTAGGTGTTTACTCCTAGGTTTGATGAAGGAAAAATCTGAAAATTTCCTCCCCTTCTTGATGTTGTCCAGCCAGTCATGGGAGAGAGAAGGAATGGAATATTTATAGTCTTATTTCTTCTTAATTCCATTTTGGCCCTATCTTTCTCCCTTTTTCTCAATTAAACCATTTTTTTGTCCTCTAAAACTAATAAATTTTATCATCATCATTATTATCATTATTATTTTTTGTAGTTACATTATTTTTGTATTTGAAAATTTTAATTTATTATAAATCCTCCTTTTTTGTATAATTTGTTCTCGGGTTTCACATTGTGTCAATCCAAATGTATGCTCAAATAATGTAATATGATTACACTCAAGTAGATGTGGCTGCCCATTCATTAATAGGAAGTCCAAACAAAATTGCAACGTTCTGCAATGTCGGTGTCATCTTCTTGTGCCTAAGATAGAATGTGTTTGTCTTACGTCTCCATAACTCAATTAGTTCATGGATCAAGACATGATCAAGCTTGATGTGCTTTAGATAATTGATGTGTAAAAAACCAATATGGAATGCATATGGTTGAATTCATTCATGTAGTTTCATCTGTTTATGAGTCCGATAATAAATCGTGACCTCATCCTGCATAACCATCTAAAATATAATTATATAAATATATAATACCCTTAATATTAATAATGAAAATAGTTATTAAAATTAAATATACTTACAATCCTAGCAAAAACATCTTTTGATTGATGTTTATCTTACAACTGCATGACAGAAGTTTCAACGGGCCTAGTAGTCATGTACTGTAACTCAAACTCTTTATGGAAAAAATCTTGCTCTCCAAGAATGTAAGTGTCTTAATGTGGTCGCCTAACATGAGAAGAAGATTCGTCACCTCACGTGCACAACACTTATTATTTGTATGACATGTGAAATTAAATAGATTTAATATAAGAGTATTTGTGTTTAATGTGAAATTAAATAGATTTAATATGCTAATGAAAAATGCCATAATATATTTTAACTTTTTTTATCATACATATATTGTTGAATATGACATGTTTTCCTATTATAGCCTATTTCATTGCACATACCACATCTTAATGCATATGACTCTCTTTTGCATCCATTTCATTGTGCAAACGAGTAGACCTTCATCGACCATGCTTGAGTTTCCATATAGATAAGTCTGCTTCAACTTGAGGTCTTGTGTAGTCACTTCATTCTAACTCATCTGGTAATGGACAGGATGTCATGCCATATACTGATATGTAGCTCTGAATCGTGTAATGATCATCAACAAATTATGTAAAGTCTAAGTGATTCTCAGCACAACATACAAGAACATATGTACTTGAAAGTTCGGTATGCCCTATCATTTACCATATGTGCATGTTCTGTTATTCAATTTGACTGCTTAACTGACTTTTTTTACAACACCCGATTTAATAGGGGTGTTGACCTAGAAAACCTATTGTTCAGAATTGAACAATATTGCAATATGATCTCTTGATTTATCTCTGCTCATTGTCAGCTTAACTTTAATTAATGAAAGCTAAAGTATTCATTGTTGAATAAAATTATTTGTTTCACATTTCTACTTGACCTAATAACTATTACACTTGTAATATATCAATTGTATTAGAGTTGAAACAAGCATTGCATGAGCACTTTTCAGAAAATAATTAAATGATTCTAATGACTAAGTGATCAATCATGAGAAACAACAAAACTTGATCTAGAAGCATCTCCATATTCAAGAATGTCGATACACGATGTCGGGCGACGGCTCCCGCTTTTTTTTTTGTTTATTTAACAAAAAGGGTTTCTTCTCAATTGGGGGAAACAAAGATTTTATTGAAGTCGCCATCTAGTAATTTGAGGGAACTAGAAATCCCAAATTAGACACTGGTCCCAGAGATTCGGGTACGGGGTTAGTTATGATTAAGGGAAGGTAGACACCACCCTTAAAACATCCTTTCAAAAGA
>Ga0325405_1002726_pt1 | contig 18204 bp, 10 predicted proteins | sample PopdelMetagenome_21_FD_205663 | JGI IMG/M metagenome (GOLD analysis project Ga0325405, IMG submission 205663) | Populus deltoides microbial communities from Bellville, Georgia, United States - Xylem-Control-R2 | ecosystem: Host-associated > Plants > Phyllosphere > Stem > Wood/Secondary xylem...
AATCCTAAATTGCCTCAATATTTAGTTGACAGATAAGAATTAGCTGGCTGGCTTCTCTTTTTCTGGAATGACTAGTTATTAATTTGCTTCTTATTAAGCGATCTAACTTCATCTCGTCGTTCAAATTCTTATTCACCAGACTTTTGTTCTACCATATATTTTGACAGCATTCTTCTTCCACAAAAAAAAAAAAAAGATTGTTTACTCAATCGTTTCGATATTCAAAGAACAAGCTCTCGAAAAAGAGAGATGTCAACCTTCACAAAACCTTCAATGCAAAAATCTTCACGTGATGACGCCGAGCAACTAAACCGTGCTTTCAAAGGTCTCTACGTAGTAATATTTCCTTACTTTTTGTTGATTTCTTATTAATTTCCCAATTTTTATTGCATGACATATATATATAGCTAGGGAGGTACGTAGCTTCTTGATCTTTGTTAATCTCTCCTCCTAATGATCTCCACCTAAAATGTTAGAAAAATTAATGGCATTGCATTGACTCTTCTATTATCTTTAAAATCAGGATTAGGCTGTGATGCTGCCGTTGTTGTCAATATTCTTGCACTTAGAAATGCATCTCAACGTGACAGCATTCAACAAGAATACGAGACCTTGTTCTCTGATGACCTCAAAAAACAATTGGCTCATGAGCTTCATGGCCATCTCAAGGTACGTACGTCTAGCTAGGACAGAAACTTAATTTGGAGTTAATTTATATCCACACAGTTTTGCGATTATTCTTTCATGGCCATCTCAAGGTACGTAAGGCCTGGCAAAGCTAGCCAGTTCTATTGAATGAGGTCCTGATCCTGTTATATTTTTAATTTTCAGAAAGCAGTTTTATTATGGATGAAAAGTCCTATAGAACGGGATGTTACAACATTGAGACAGGCTTTGACAGGACCTATTATTGATGTCAAAGCTGCCACTGAAATCATATGTACCCGCACTTCATCCCAGATTCGACAGATTAAGCAAGTTTACACTCCTACTTTTGGCACGCGACTTGAGTATGACATTGGGTGTCACACATCCGATGATCATAAAAAGGTTAGGTCCTCCCTCTTTCTCTCTCTAATCGTGCATTATAAGATTTTTATAGCTCTGACGAGCACCTTCCCGGCCCTGAATGTTGGCCTGGAAAATATCGTGCTCGATGTTTGTTTTGTCCTGATAAAATTCTCCAGTACTATACCTTCTGATAAGGTTCTATCTTTAAATTTATTGGGTACGAGCGGCTCCTGAAAGGGCCACTTAATTATCTGATTAGGTATAGTTGTCATTAACAGACAGCAAAGTATTTATGAGGAAATAGAAGTCCAGATAAAGCATCAATTAACGAGAAGAAAGCTGTATATATTTCTTTCGAATCTGCTGTTGTCTGAAACGACTTGAGGGCTTTAAACTTCACTGTTAATGAAATCATGAGATTGGTCTTAAAAATAGGCTGTAAAGTGTGTGGGTTAATTAGGTTGAAGATGAAGTATCGTCTAGTTCCTTCAAAGACACCCTTTTTGGGATTTCAATTTTCAAAATTTATTGTGGTTTGATTCTCTCCCTTCTTTTCTCTTGATAGTTGCTACTCGCATTTATAGCAATAACACGGTACGATGGCCCAGAAATTGATAGTGTGTTGGTAGAGGATGATGCTAAAGCTATCAACAAAATTGGGGTGAAGAAATCTGGAATGGATGAGAGCACTTTCATTCAGATTTTCACTGAAAGAAGCTCCGCACATTTGATTGCCCTTGCTTCTGTTTACCATAAAATGTTTGGAAAGGAACTGAGAAAGGTATAGTTTCATCTGCACTGTGTTGTGATTTATCTACTTTTACTTCCATATTCTTCCTATGGCACTTCATGACCGTGCTCAACTTGCTGCAGACAATTAAAAGAGAAGCATCAGGGAATTTCAAGTATGCCCTTCTAACAATTTTGCAATATGCTGTTGATCCAACAAAGCACTATGCAACGGTATCATCACACTAATTAACCTCTCTCATTTATAATCTATATATTAACACAGTTTGAAGTTTTTGGTAGTTAGCAATTGAAATCTCCTTATTTGTCAACAATTAGTCTCATCATTGAATGGCTCTACAGGTGTTGCGCAGGGCAACGAAAGGTTTGGGTACAGACGATAGTACTCTAATCAGGATACTGGTTACGAGGGCAGAGATTGATTTGCAGAAGATCGAGGAAGAGTTCTTGAAGAAGTACAAAAGACCATTACCTGAAGTTGTTCATTCAGAGACATCAGGTCACTACAGGGCCTTCCTTCTTTCCCTCTTAGGCTCTACGTACTAGCTCTAGATCTCTTCTGTGGAGTTGTGTTATCTACTGTGTGGATTCCTGACAAGTAGTTTGACATACCGAGTATGAATGATATAGAACATGACAAGCTGTTTCCTTGACATCGAACAACGACTCTGGAATTCGACATACCAACCGAAAGCAGTGCGAAGTTGAAAAGAACTGGATGGTGGGTTTTTATCCATCCTTGTTCCTGGCTTGTCAATCATAAAATTTCTCCATCAACCACACAAAATCTTTAATTTGTGTAGTTGGTTGGTTGTTTGCTTATTTTTGACAAAAGGATGGGGTCTGATGTTGATTTAGCTGTCTGTATCAATATTGTCTGAGAATATTAATCCTGCAGAATAAATTTGATAAATAATCCATGGACTCAGCAAGCTTCCTGAAATCATGATAAGAATTTAGGATACCGAGAAACTGCAAAATTTCCAACAAGGCTGAATATTTTTGGATGATATTATTCATATCTTCCAAATTCTGATTATTCTGAATTCGTTGTCAGGTTCTTTTGCACGAGTTAGCCAAATTAAAATCATTTGTTACCTTCGACTAGCAAGCCATGTCAAAAATTGCCTGGGTTTATGATGTAAATTGAGTGGTACTAGTTATACAACCCTTTAAGAAAGAATCCTACTTTAATTAACGTAATACCAAGCAAGTTATATTGATTGCTCTAACAAAGCAGAAGAAGAAAGGCTTGTTATACTTGTTAATTTTCAGAGTTTATTTGGAGTCTTGAACTTTAAAAATCAATAATTTAGGCTGTCAAAGCACCAAAATAAATAACCCTAAATAAGTATTAAGCTTTCTGATAGGCAAGACATAACAACAATTTTGTTTGCACTATGAGGATACATCTGGAATGAAATAGATCCTTGCTCAATAAATGTTAAGTCGGTTTCCTCAATTTAGCCCAGATAGAAAAAAATATTAATAATCTGCTCTGGTATTTTCCCTTCCTCTTTCTCTTTCCTTTTTAATAATGAGTGAAAAAGGAATTTAGTGGCAGAGAAACAATGATCTAAATATCTCCATATATTCCACAGAGATGCCTATCCACTTCTGTATCCTTGAAACATGGTCTTCCGGATATTAATTCTCCAGGTCAGAAATAAAGCGTCTCCTCAAGCTATTTAACTGTCAAGTGTTGGAATTGTTGCATATATTGCAGAGTTCTGTCTTTCCAAGTCTTTTCGGGAACCTTGTCTCTTTTAACTCAGATTGTACACAGCCATGGCTTCCAATCACGAGCACAGGCTTCATGCACTGGGTGTGGCACTATTGTTTTGCACATCTTTTGGTGATCATTTCTACCTTTGCAGAGAGCTTGAAAGGTTTGAACACCAAGCTAAAGGTGACGGATCACTTACCCTTTTAGTGGCAGGAGACTGGGTAAGAAGAGGCTTCTAAAACCAGTCTGACGTTGCTATTCAGGTCTGAAACCTCTCGCTTCTCTGTCCTGGCCTTGTTTTTATGTCCTGTACCTGCCTGGCTTCCGAAAACATGAACATCCAAATTGTGGGGAACATAGCATGGGGATAGTTTCTTGCAGTTGGGTAATGCTAAATTGAAACGAAAAGATCCATGTCAAAAATATCACCAAAGGACATTGTCTGTGAAGTTTCAGAACTTTGCACTGCTCTGAATTTCTCTTAGTGTTTGTTTTTGTGGTTGCTTCTACGTTCGGAGCAAACCACAAAAACAAATCACATAATTTTTTTTTGAGACGCATTACTATTTACATTTAAATTACAGGTTAACAAAAAGCAACTTCAAGTGTGTTGCAAACTGTGGACAGAGGCGCGGCCAAAAAAAGAGAAAAAGAAAAGCAAACGAAAAAAGGATCGTTGTTTATTAGTGGAGAGCAGCTCCCTTTCATCATCGGCCTCTGCCATTTCCACCATCTCTTAGTCCATTACCTTCGTGCTGCTCTTCCCTTTCCCCTTCTCTTTTCCTTTGTCTGGAGACACTCTCCACTGTTCACGTTGCATGTGAACAATTGAGAGTGACCGGCCTCCGCTGTTTTCACCGTCCCTCAGTCTATCACCATGGTGCTGCTCTTCCCCTTCTCCTTCGTTTGGAGACACTCTCCACTGTTCACATGCACATGCAACGTGAACAATGGATTCACTCTCCACTCTTCACGTTGCATATGCATGTGAACAGTGGAGAGTGTCTTTACTGTTCGTGGTTGAATCGGATCTAACCCAAACCTAAATGCATTGGATCGGTCCGATCCAATAAAATAAAAAAAATCCCAAAAAAAATTATCAGTTATTGTGTTTTATTAAAAAAAAAACTAATGTTTAACATTAATCAATAACACTACATAATTACATTAGAAGGAAATCGCATGATGATGTAACATTTGCAGAATTTGATCACAATCTCAATTTTATTCCGATGATATTTTACCTTATGTTGTTACACGCTCAGGAAACCATAAAAATTGTAGTCATTGTCGGATGAATTTCATACGTGATGGAATTACAGATAGTTTAATGGAACAATAAAAAAATATTTCATATAAAGTATTATTTATTTTATGATGTAATAGCACTAATTAAATCTATAATATTTAAATTAAAAACCATCAATATAAATATATATCTTTTTTAGTTATTTTATAACCTTAATTTGAAAAGCATTCTTAACCAAACACATTAAATAATTTTTTGTTCAATTTTAATTTCAACCATAGTTTTAACCAAATATATATTTTACCAAACTAACCTTAACTAAAAGTGTTTTTTATAAAATAATTTTTTTCAAACCACAACTACAAAAGCTATCACAATACCAAATAATCTAGTTTTCTTCATAATTATTGCATTTTTCTATAGCTTTCTATTTATTTATTTTTAAAAAACTTACGAGACTAACAGAAATAACACAAAAAGAAAAAAAAAGAACAAGCAACATAAAATTTTGTCAAATAAAACCACTAAAAAAAACCTTTTTATTCAAAATTTTATTACTAAATATTTTTTTAAAATATTTATAAATAATTATGGAGTTATTATAAGAATTTCTAAGTTAAATATAAAAAATAAAATTTTCAAGCATAATATTTAATTTTCTAAACAAGATCAGAGTAAAAATAACCAAGTAAAATGAATAATCTTGGGACAAAATTGCTTTTGCTATAAACACTAGCTTCCTGTTTCAGAATTTAACTAGTCAATTGCCCTACGTGTTGTCACGAGTAACTTATCTGCCTAAGAGGTTAATATGGTGGCAGTCAACCTGGCCTCTAGCTTAGACTAGGTTTTGAATTATATGAAGTGTGGTTTAACTGGTGTCATCTAATTGATTTAATAAGTGTATTAATAATTCAAAAAATATTTAAATTAATTTTTTTTTGTAAAATTTCTTAGAAAAGACAAGGATCTAACATATTTTTATAAAAATTTATAATGAATTAACATGTGAGTTAATTTGCTCAACTTGTAACCTGAGTCATGAATGTAATCGAGATTAATAATTTTATTTTTTATTTAATTATAAAATAATAAAAATAAAAATTCATATAATAAACAAATAAAAAGGAAAATGTGTATTTTTTAATTAGAATTGTCAATTTTTACTCATGTAATTTTTCTTTATTCCGACAACAAAAAGGTTTTTGTTTTCTTAACAAAATAGATCCTTAAATAAAAAGTAATAACAATAAAAAAACATATTTAGTAAAACTATAATGTTTTGAACTACAAAGGAAAAAAATAAATTAATTAACAACCTAATTTTTGCATTAACACATTTTTTTTCTTATTAAAAAAAACCTTTTTTTTGTGCTCAAACATTGTATTTTAAGCATATACTTATTATTATTTTGATCATGAAAATTTAAAATTTGAGAATAGATATTTTTAAACAACTACATGAAAAAAACACTAAAACAATAAAATTATTATTTTGATCATGAAAATTTAAAATTTGAGAATAGATATTTTTAAACAACTACATGAAAAAAACACTAAAACAATAAAATTGAGAAAATCAAAAAGCACTTTACAATAAAAAAAACTAAGAAAATAGATATGTTATTCATATCCAACATCAATAAGCAAATCATTTTAAAAACTTTGCATATCAAGGTAAAACATAATTATTATCACCATAGAAAAGCTCTATTTTTTTAAAAAAATTAATGAAATTATTTTTATAAGCAAATTTTTTTTTGAATAAAAGGTGGTGATAGTTAAAAAATGTTTTATTAAAAATCTCAATCATTTGAAATAAAGAGGAAAACTTATTCTTTCAATCCAAACTTCATTACCTTATTAATAATTTTTTTTATTATTTTAATAAAAAAATTAAAATTTCACTGTTTTATAAAAAAAAAAACTATCATGATTCCAAAAAAAAATCTCAATAAAAAATAAAATAATATCTTAGTATTTTATTTACGGGGCATCTCAATAAAAAAAAAATCATAGAAATAGCCTCTTAGACCTAAGATATTGGGCCGATGTACTTGGCCCGAGGAAGAGAGGCCCAGGCGAGCACCGCGCCAGGCCTTCTGGATTTTTATAATTCTTAAGGGCAATTCTATTATATTTTAAGTGTGCAAGCGTCAAATAAACACTTGAGTATTTGCTTTTAAAATCTGACACGTCAAACTTAAAAGGTAACCGATAGAAAGCATAAAACAAAAGCAAGTCAGAACCGAGTTTAAAATGAGAATAAATCTTGACCGTAGTTGCTGAAAAAGAAACATTAATCTCAGCCATTGATTTACCAGTCGTTAGTTATAAATAAATATCCTCTCATTCTCCAATTCCTTCACTGCAAAGCGTCGAGCACAGCCCCTCTCCGTGTCCCGTTCGGTTTCAGGTTCTGGTAACCGTTTCCTCTCCTTGTATTTCTTTTCTTTTCGCTAATTAGGTTAGGGTTTAAGTGATGGGTGAAAACTAGGTCTACGATCGGGTTTTCTCGATCTACGCAATAGATTATGTTCCTCTCAATTCCTTTTCCTAGGGGCTCTCCAATTTATCAAGGAACGTTTACAGACTGCAATTCCTTGGGAGTGTTTCATTCATCACCTGCTCTTTTACTTTATCTGCTTGTTTCTTTCTGTCCTGCTTTAGAATTTTAGGTGCATGAGTTTGAACAACGGTCTTTTTTACTTGATGCGTTGGAAGCTGCAGTCTCTCTATCTGTTTATACACGGCTTCTACTACTTGAGTGGAGGCAGGGTTTGACTTTAAGATTCTGTTCGTTTGAAGCTCCCCGGACTTCTTTAGTTTTCGAATGGAAAATAGATTCGGTGCTTTTCAATTTCTAAAGGAATTCATTAACTTGGCATTGCCTGGGCTGCTTCTTTTATTTCCACTTTGGGTAGATGCTCCGTAGCCGATCACTTTACTACATGAATGGACAAAACATCTTTAACTTTTATTTCGCATTTGGATCAAGAATTTCTCATTAGTCTTTTGTTTTGCATGTTTTCCACGATCATTGGGTTTTCAACTAACGTGTAAGACTAGGATTACCTTGGGAGTGTGTAATGTATTTCCTACACTCCAATTTCAGTGCTTCTTATATTTTTTCTGTGCGGCAATAGGAAACACTAGGGTGCTTATTCTAAGCTTTGGTTTTCAGGATCACAAACTTTGAATGATAAGATCTATGTTTAGGATGCTTTTGAAACTTGCATTGGAGATATGTTCCTTTAATTTCCTTTCATATGTTTTATACAATTTATACTGGTTTATTAGCTAGCATTTGAGTTCAATTGTGTGTCTTCCAGGAGTGTGCAATGCATTTCCTTTTGTATGTTTTCAACTAACATGGAAGACTAGGATTACCTTGGGACTGTTTCTCTTCAATTTCAATGCTTGTTATATTTTTCTGTGTGGCAATAGGAAACACTAGGGTGCTTATTCCAAGCTTTGGTTTTCAAGGTCACTTTGATTTTTTTTTTGCCCTCAATTAAAATCTTCTGTTTTTTCTATATACAGGATTAATTTTTTTTGTGTTTTTCTATGCATTGTTCAGTTTTTAATGAACGCATGGACAGATGTTGATCAGCGAGGGTTTATTGAAACACTTACTGCTCGTATCTCTTCCTGTTGTATTCCGTATGTGATGTTTGTTCGAGGTTGGGTTGGGTTTTCATTTATGCATGGTCATATTTTAGTAAAGTGGCAACTCTTTGATTCTATTCTCTGATAAGTTACAATTTTTACCAATATCAAACTTGCCTTCAACCTTCCTTTGCACGTTCTTTTTAAGGGTCCCTTCAAGTACTGTGAGGAAAATGTGACAAGGTTACTGGCATGTGTTGACTTGTATAAATCTGAGAAATATCACTGGGAATAACAGTTGTCAGTTTTTGGAACTCTCCATGAAAACACATTCTTACATGCCCTTTCCTTTTTGGTGATAAGAATACAATTGAACCTACATGGTGCTCCCATTTTGACAGTTCACAGTCTTGGAGCGACAATATCAAGCTTGAGCTTAATGAAACCAAAAATTGTGATAGGATTCACAACTTCATGAGGTGCGGATTGTGCACTAGCAAAAACAATACTGAGTATATTTTCTGTTGCCTCTTTCCGGAACTGTATCAGGAGCATTTGAAATTGATAAATCCTCTTATGCATCTCTGTGGGCTTTTTTGTTTGTCTTAACATTATTAATCGGTCTTTGTCAGTGATTAGAATTTCTGCCCATTGATTTCTTTAATTTGTATATGGTTAACACTGCCTCCTTTATTTACTTTTTATATTGATTTTGTGTTTTAATCTGTTTCTTCGATTGGAGGATGTCTTATTCTCCAATAATCTTGTGTGCATTACTTATTCCTAATAATATCTTCTTTTTCATAAAAAAAAAATAAAGAAACCCATTCTCTTCTCTATTAAGAATTCTTTTCCTCTCTGTAATGGTTTGGTCTTCCGGACTCCTATAAGAAAGGTTTTATGGAAAATCTGGCAAATGGTAGTGCTTGAAGTAATGAACTTCGTTTGTTATCTGATGCTTTTCAATGTTTCATTTTCTTACACGGGTTCTTTTTTTCTCTGGGATTTAGTTCTCTTAAATTTTTGCTCATTCATTTGGTTTAATGAGCATTTTCATTTTATCATAGTATGCTTTCTGGATGAAGTTTGAACATCATAGTATGCTTAATGGATGAAGTTTGTGTTAGTTAGTGGAGACAAATAATGTCCCACCATATGCAAGTGGGAATACCTAATCTCCCACTTGACACATGTTGGAGGACACAAACGGTGGGCATAAATCATGGCATGATTTATGCCCTTCACTCCTAGCTTAATATATATGTATGCTCAGTGAAGAGCTGGAGAGTTATAGCGTGAAGAACGCAGAGAAGAAGAAAACACAGAGAGAGTGAGCTAGAGAGAGTTGAGTTGAGTAGAGAAGTTTTTCTCCTCCTCCTTGTTTTATTGTTTGTATTGTTATTAAGCTTGATTAATACAAACCAGTAGCTCTGTGGAGTAGGCAAGTTGCCAAACTACGTAAATTTGTGCGTGTTTGATTGCTTGAATGACCCAACAACTGGTATCAGAGCTTGTTCTTGAAAAAGAGGGCGTTTGATCCAAACTCAATAATCAAAGTTCTCAAAATGTGTTTTTGACATTACCATCGTGTAGAGAAAGAATATACAAATTCACTGGTGAAAACCCAGCGAATAACCGACGTCCTGCATGCCCGCACGCTCCAACACGCGCCGACGACAGCACTACCCACGCGCGCCCACTCACACCATGCTCTCCACGCGTCGTCTTCGCCCGATTGTCTGCAACTGAACCGGGTTGACCCGCCACGTCATCAGCCAGTCAGCAGCCACGCCAACAATTCTGCACAGTCATCCGGCACGCCATCAGACCAGTCAGCAGACACGTCAACACCTGCCACGTCATCCAGAAGCGTGTGTGCATGTGCCATGTCAGCAAACAATGGCCCCTGGGTGGCTTACGTGTCTGACACATCATCGATGTGGGTTTGGATTCAGTGTTTCGCAGACACTATTTTGGCCTGACACGTGGCTTCATCTGCACCATGTGTTGACCTAAAACTTTGATTGTTAATATCTGAGTCATCCGAAGTCTGATTTGGGTGATCTCAGTGTCGTTTCCAATATTTTGGGCCGTTCCGGACACATCTGCAAGGTCAAATTTGACAAATTCAAATCCGAGACATTAAAATGGCAGATGAAATAAAGGCCGCGGGAATTGAAAAATTTGATGGAACAGATTTTGGATATTGGAAAATGCAAATTGAAGACTATTTATATGGGAAGAAACTTCATCTTCCTCTGTTGGGGAGCAAACCAGAGAATATGCCAGAAAAAGATTGGCAAATTCTTGATAGACATCTTTTGGGCATTATCCAGCTATCCTTGTCAAGAAGAGTTGCTCACAATGTTACAAAAGAAAAATCCACTACAAAATTGATGGAAGCCTTGTCTGGGATGTATGAGAAGCCCTCAACAAATAATAAAGTGCACTTGATGAAGAAGTTGTTCAACTTGAAGATGACAGAAAGCACCTCTGTTACACAACATCTCAACAACTTCAATACCATCACAAATCAATTGTCATATGTTGAGATTGAGTTTGATGATGAGATTCGTGCACTCATTTTGCTAGCTTCACTTCCAAGTAGTTGGGAAGGTATGAGGACAACCGTGAGCAACTCAGCTGGAAAATCCAAACTGAAATATGATGACATCCGAGACTTGATTTTAGCTGAAGAAGTGCAAAGGAAAGACTCAGGTGAAAGTTCAAGTTCAGGATTAGCTCTCAACATTAACACTCGAGGGAGGACAATTGATAGAGGCTTATCCAGAGGCAGATCCAAATCAAGATACAGAAGTAAAAGCAAGTTCGGACCCAGAAAGCAGGTTGAATGTTGGAATTGTGGCAAACCTGGTCATTTCATGAGGAATTGCACAAAACCGAAAAAACCTGAAGCTGACTCTGCAAACGTTACCACAGATGAGGTACAAGATGCTTTAATTCTTGTTGTACAAAGTCCAATTGATGATTGGATTCTTGATTCTGGTGCTTCATTTCACTGTACACCACACCATGAGATAATGCAAAACTATGTTGCTGGAGATCACGGTGTAGTCTATCTGGCCGATGGACAACCAATGGATATTGTGGGTATAGGAGATGTGCAAATCAAGACAATGAATGGATCTACATGGAACTTGCAAAATGTAAGGCATTTTCCTGTACTAAAGAAGAACTTGATCTCAGTCGGACAACTTAATGATAGTAGTCTTTCAATCCTTTTTTCTGGAGGTATGTGGAAGGTATTAAAGGGAGCAATGGTTTTGGCCCGTGGAAAGAAAACCGGCACCCTGTATATGACCACAAGATTTGCAAACATTATTGCCTCTACTGAAGCAGAAAATCAAGCACAGCTATGACACTGTAGACTTGGTCTTATGAGTCAAAAGGGGATGAAGATACTTCAGTCGAAGGGAAAGTTGCCAGAGCTTAAAAATGTTGATCTAGACATTTGTGAAAGCTGTGTTCTTGGAAAACAGAAGAAGCTCAGTTTCTTAAAGGTTGGCAGGACCTTAAGACCAAGAAAGCTAGAACTAGTGCACACAGATTTATGGGGACCGTCTCCAGTAGCATCTCTTGGAGGTTCTCGGTATTACGTGACTTTCATTGATGATTTCAGCAGAAAGGTATGAGTCTACTTTCTGAAAAATAAATCTAATGTGTTTGAAACATTCAAGAAGTGAAAGGCTATGGTTGAGACTAAATCGGGTCTGAAGTTGAAATGCTTGAGATCCGATAATGGAGGAGAATACATTGATGGAGGTTTCAAAGAGTATTGTGCTGTTAATAGTATCAGAATGAAAAAGACCGTTCCAGGCACACCGCAACAGAATGGCACTGCTGAACGGATGAACAGGACCATCAATGAACGAGCTAAAAGCATGAGGTTGCATTCTAGGTTACCTCAGACATTTTGGGCCGATGCAGTTCATACTGCAGTTTACTTGATCAACCGTGGACCATTAGTTCCTTTGGAGTTCAGATTGCCCAAGGCAGTATGGAGAGGAAAAGAGGTACAACTCTCTCATTTAAAGGTCTTTGGGTGTGTTTCCTATGTGCATATAGATTCTGATGCTCGCAACAAGCTAGATGTCAAATCCAAGAAATGTTTCTTCATTAGTTATGGAGATAAAGAATTTGGATTTCGGTTCTGGGATGATCAGAACAGAAAGATTATCAGAAGCAGGAACGTGATCTTCAATGAGAAAGTTTTGTACAAAGACAGATCAAGTGTAGAAACAGATATGGCTGATTCAGATACAAGTCCACAAAAATCTGAATTCATAAGATTAGAAGGGCTTCCCGATGTTACTGAGCAGAATAAAACTCAAGAGTCTTTACAAGAAGATTCAAGCACATCTGTACCCCCTACTACACAAGAAGATGCGGAGCCAAGTGAACCAATTATTTATGCTCGCAGGTCTTCAAGGACTGTAAAGCCCCCACAACGGTTCACACTTCTACTGAATTATATTTTGCTGACATGTGGTGGTGAGCCGCTAAGTTATGAAGAATCCTTACAAGATGGAAACTTAAGCGAGTGGGAGTTAGTCATGAAGGATGAGATGAGTTCGTTGTTGAAGAACAAGACTTGGGAACTAACCACACTACCTGAAGGAAAGAAGGCTATGCAAAACAAGTGGGTTTACAGAGTAAAGACTGAGCATGACGGAAGCAAGCGGTTCAAGGCAAGACTTGTTGTAAAAGGGTTCCAACAAAAGAAAGGGATTGACTACTTTGAGATATTTTCTCCAGTTGTGAAGCTCACAGCAATCAGAGTTGTTCTGGGGATAGTAGCAGCAGAGAATTTACATCTTGAACAATTAGATGTAAAAACAGCATTTCTTCATGGTGAATTAGAGGAAGACATTTACATGCAACAGCCAAAGGGGTTTGCAATACATGGAAAGAAGAACCAAGTATGCAAGCTAAAGAAAAGCCTATACGGTTTGAAGCAAGCTCTAAGACAGTGGTACAAGAAGTTTAACAACTTCATATGTAGTTCGGGATACACAAGATGCCAGGTTGATCATTGTTGCTATGTCAAACATTTTGACAACTCCTACATCATTCTACTATTATATGTGGATGATATGTTGATTGCAGGATCCAGCATTGAGGAGATTGACAAGCTGAAACAACAATTGTCAAAACAGTTTGAAATGAAGGATCTGGGAGCTGCTAAACAAATACTTGGCATGAGAATCATCAGAGATAAAGACAAAGGCATACTAAAGCTCTCACAAACAGAGTATGTCAAGAAGGTTCTCAGCAGGTTTAGTATGGATAATGCTAAACCAGTAAGTACACCTCTGGGGAATCATTTCAAGCTCAGCAAAGACCAGTCACCAAAAACTGAGCTAGAATGTGGATACATGGATAAGATTCCATACGCCTCAGTTATCGGCTCTTTAATGTATGCTATGGTCTGTACCAGACCAGACATTGCCCATGCAGTGGGAGTTGTAAGCTGATATATGAGCAATCCTGGAAAACAACATTGGGAGGCAGTGAAATGGATCATGAGGTACTTAAAAGGTTCATCAGAGACATGTCTTACCTTCACAGCTGGTGGTCTGAAACTTGAAGGTTTTGTAGACGCTGATCTAGCAGGAGATGTTGATAACCGAAAAAGCACTACAGGATATGTATATACTCTAGGAGGTACTGCTGTTTCCTGGAGTTCTACCTTGCAAAAGATTGTCGCTCTTTCAACAACAGAAGCTGAATATGTTGCAGTCTCAGAATCTGCAAAAGAGATCGTATGGTTGCAGAGTTTTCTGAAAGAATTGGGCAAGATGAATGAAAAGGGTACTTTGTATAGCGATAGTCAGAGTGCATTCTTCCTTGCCAAGAATCCAGCATTTCACTCCAGGACTAAGCATATTCAGATCAAATATCACTTCATTCGACAATTGCTAGATAATGAGCAAATGATGCTAGAAAAGGTCTGTGGAAGCAAGAATCCAGCTGACATGTTAACCAAAGGAGTTACACTTGATAAACTTCAGTTGTGCAAAACTTCAGTTGGTCTTCAAGGAGAAAAGATGATTTCATTGTTTGTCTCCAAGTGGGAGATTGTTAGTTAGTGGAGACAAATAATGTCCCACCATATGTAAGTGGGAATATCTAATCTCCCACTTGACACATGGTGGAGGACACAAACGGTGGGCATAAATCATGGCATGATTTATGCCCTTCACTCGTAGCTTAATATATATGTATGCTCAGTGAAGAGCTAGAGAGTTAGAGCATGAAGAACGTAGAGAAGAAGAAAACACAGAAAGAGTGAGCTAGAGAGAGTTGAGTTGAGTAGAGAAGTTTTTCTCCTCCTCCTTGTATTATTGTTTGTATTGTTACTAAGCTTGATTAATACAAACCAGTAGCTCCGTGGAGTAGGCAAGTTGCCGAACCGTGTAAATTTGTGCATGTTTGATTGCTTGAATGACCCAACAGTTTGAACATTTTCATTCTATCATAGTAGGCTTTCTGGATGAAGTTTTTCAAACTTTGTTACAAACTGAGGGCATATACAAGTTTCTTCTAGCATTGGTCATTTGCAAGGCTTGGATCATTCATGAGCTATATCTATGGCTAATTTTGACAGGTCGAAGTAGCCTTTCCTGGCGCTGAAACAAAGAAGATATCAAATATGAAACTGCAAGTACGGGTCTAAAAGTCTTACTACCATGGATGATCAAGAAGGGAATGAACCTTACAAAGGATCAACGTGGAGAGGTCCCCCAGGAGGCTGAGATTGATAGCATTTCAGCAGCTGTAAATTCTCAGATGAAAAGAAGTCTGCTCGAGAGAATGATGACCAGCATAAAGGTCTCTGGAATGATGTGATTTGCTTGTGTATTTAGATTTTTCATACATGGTTTTTACTTCTATGGTTTCATGCACGTGCTTTTAATTTAACACAGTTTTTTCTTTCCAAATTATATGACAGGAGTAGTATGCTAAAGCTTATTATGCTGCTCTGCTTCAAAAACAAAGACTAGCAGAATAATCTGCTAAGAAACAACAGAGTTGTCTCAGACATCCATCTCCAATGGCCTTTCGAATTATCTTCCAGTTGTCAAGTGGGAAGATGCTCCAATGGAAGGTATGTCTACTTGTAATGGGAAAATTCTATTAACTAAGTGCCTTCAATATAATTTTTTGATGGTAGTAGTTCAAAAATTTCTACTTTGTTTATGACACTCGGTTTAATGTTATTTATACCGATCACCATTAAAATGACTGTAAAAATTGGTATAACAGGAGCTGATGCAGAGTTTGTATGATAATGGCAATTTTTATAAGAGCCATTTTAAAATCAAGGGATGATTGATTCATCAATCCTCTCATAGCTGGGGTATTTTGCTATATGCTTTTTCATATTTATATTTTCTCTCATATTTTTTGTCTGGATGACAATGCCTCTCAGACAATCGAAGTTGCTGGAGGATAAGGGTTTTGCATAATTGCTTCTGAAGTTGGTGTAGTTGCGGCTGAAGATGGCAAAACACAGGAACTAATAGTGATAGCAACGCAATTGCCTGAAATGGCTTCTTCCTCAAACTGGATAAGTTCATGCACAAAATTTATTTAAGCACTGTATTTCAATTATATCAGCAACTACAGGTCACTAGTAAGAGCTTCAGCCATACACGTATATGAAAGTGGAAGTTGACAATCTGATGCGTTCTACTTGAAGAGTAATTTTGTAAGCCAAGATCGAAGGCTGCAGGTTAGATTTTTGTGGTTAAAATAATTCACAGAGTAGTCCAAAGTAAATTTTATGTGATAACAAAATTAACTACAGTTTCTTACATGCACTCCATCAGTGCAAGCTACAATTTTGTGCTGAAGACTTTGATGCGTTCTACAACTTAATTCAATCTAAAATTAAATTCAACCAGACAAGAATATTTGGATTTGACACGAACGTTCAAGAAGTAAACCTCTAGGTTGAGATTTTGTTATATGGATTCTTTTGTGCCATCTAGCTGAATTATAAACCAAATGCGTCTCAATATCGAGATATTCTATATCCTCATGTTAATTTATTTATCTTGGATCTTTCACTTCTCCTCCCCCCTAGTTCCCCGGCTCTCATCTCATCATTTGTTGAACCGGGGTTGCAGTTTCTCTTTGCCGGATAATGCCAAACCATTCTAATAATTAGTTGTCTTTCCCTCGTTTTATCAACAAATATGCGCTCCCTTTTGGAGGGCGAGTCCATTTCTATCACTTAATTGATTGCAAAATGTTGTGCATTTGTAGTGAATTGTCTGTTTGGAAGGCGAAAAGGAACAAACATACATGTCAGGGATTTCTCTCGATTCTGCGGTGCATAACACAACAACACTTCAAGCATTCAATTTCTTCGCTGTCATTCTCTGTATTGTATAATTTTTAATTAGGAACATCATTATATATTTATATATTTTGTGGATATGGTGGGTGCCGATGGAACTCATAGATGGAAGCTGTACTCTAGATTTTGGATAGGAAACAGCCGGTATGGTGCAAGAAAATGCCACTTTCAAGGAAATAATTTTATCCTCTGGAAGTGGGTATTTGATAGATCAGATGGCAACGAATTCGCAACATTTATTTTAGTGGATACACACTCACATTATTGATTCTATAGTATTCTCGCTCTAGAATAGTATTGAATATATATATATATGGAATCTAGAGTCAATGATGAATGTGTAAGTGAGGGGGAGAGTAATAATTTCATGTTTCTTGTGGCAGCTAGGCGGTAATTGAACTTTGGCACCAATTTTAGTTAAAGCAATGGTGGTAACCAGCAAGTAGATTTATTTTTTTTCCTTATCAGACACACATTTGTAAAGAAAATGAAACTATCAGATGATAACTCTTAAGAGAGTTAATTGAATAGAACAAGTGTTGTGTTGAGTCTACGTTAGGTGGAATATTTCTTTCTTGTGTCTCTTGCAAATCCCAATTCGAGAATAAATTTCTCTCAAAAGAGATTGAGGGAGAGAAGAGACAAACATGAATATATATATATATATATATATATATATGCGCGCGCGCATGGATGGGGGTGCGTATGCGTGTAGAGATACACAAAAGAGTTGAAAAAACAAATAGCAAAATCACAGCATTAATTAATTTGCAATTTATATCAAAGAATTACGTATTTAGATTGAGTTTTTTGCATCATTATTTGATTCCTCTAAACAAGATATATAAAATGAACTCCAGCTTTGATAGATGGGCTGCAGATAATTAACCTTGGTGCGCTCAGATAATGAAATGGGAGCCAGGAAGCTTAAGAAACAAGTACGGTAGTTTCGGCTTCTTTGAAGACCCGTAAGTATTTCCATGCCCAGGAAGAGAGACGACAAAGTAGCTGTGATATACAAGCCAGAGCTCGGTGTCTAACTACTTTAACAGTACTACTGAATGCCAAATGACAAGTAACCACTCTTGTCAGATTCCAACTTCCATACTGCATTGTCCCCTAATAATGCAAGCAAGCTTTCCATGTGACAGAAGAAGCATGCAGTGCCCAATATCTCCAGTTTTTTATAGTTATTAGGTAAGATCTTCAACCAGCCAGTGGCATACTGAAAACCAACCCTATCTCCTATCTTGTCGGCCTCAAATTGTTTATTTTCATCTCCCTGACAAAAAGATTCTGAATTCGTCCTTTGATCTTCTCTTGTAATAAGCCTTTCAACATTCTTTTGAATCAGAGATCACAACGAGACTCTTAATCAAAATCTCAATAATTATTGTTTTGATTTTAGACCTGTTTTTATTTTGATTGAGTTCAATTTTCATCTTTATTTTTTTTTATCTCATAAAAATTGTA
>Ga0325405_1002727_pt1 | contig 18194 bp, 12 predicted proteins | sample PopdelMetagenome_21_FD_205663 | JGI IMG/M metagenome (GOLD analysis project Ga0325405, IMG submission 205663) | Populus deltoides microbial communities from Bellville, Georgia, United States - Xylem-Control-R2 | ecosystem: Host-associated > Plants > Phyllosphere > Stem > Wood/Secondary xylem...
TTAAATTGTATTTTGAGTTATGCCGACATTAATTATAGTACCATTTGCAATGTTTTAAAATCTTATTGTTTCCAACCTCATATGTGCCATAAAATTCTAAATTTATACTTCATTATTATTTTCTAAAAGATCATGTTACAAAAGCTAGTGATTTATAATGCCTATTGAGAGAAAAACTTTTTGTTATATGAAAAATATGATTTATGACTTCCTTGCTAAGAGAACTTCTTTATAACAAATGATCGTGAGATATGACAACTTTTACCATCTAATTATCGGTGAAGTTATAATTTATGAACCTATAAAGAATCTATTGAATGCATTTTATTATGGGGCCCTAAATCATTAGTAATATGGAAGCATGTTTAAGTTGATTTAATTTATAGTAGCTTTAGTGCCCAACCAGAAATTTATTGCTCTACGAGAGTTCATATCTATCATGTCTTTATTGATATAAACAGTTAGCAAACCACTGATTTACCTAAACATTGACCATAGTGTCCCATAACAACGAGTGATTTTTGGATAGATACAAATTTAATTTTTAACAATGGTTGTTATTCTATACCTATATTGATACATTTTATAAGACCTTGTATGATATCATTTCTTTCATGTTATATTTTTTTTATGATTCAATAGTCAATTGTAATTTATTCTAATCATAAACACAATAAATTATCTCTCATTATAGATATGGACGCGCAATGGTTTGATGCACTATAAGAGGGGGATTTTGATAATGTAATGAATCACGTTGTTTATTATGTTAATTAAGGTGGTGGTTTCGATATCAATGGAGGTGTTGGTGATGATAACAATACAAATGATGATGATAATGATGGTGAAGAAAATGATTTAGATAACAAAAATGGGTCGTTTTTTAGTAGAGAGTTTGATCATTATAAACTAGTACTATGCATAGCCAAAGCTCTCACATTATACTATAATAATTATATTTATAAAGAATCATGTATAGTTTCGTACAACACAAGAATGCGATGGTTGAATGAAATTTTACATGAACATTGAAAATGATCTATAAACATGTTTAGAATAGATGCGATGACATTTCAAAGTCTTTACTTTGAGTTAGAAAGCCAACATAGGTTAAAAACATCAAGAAGGATAAGTATTTTTGAGAAGGTCAAAATATTTTTATATATATTAGCATTAGGTGCTTCAAATAAGAAAATGTAGGAAAGACTTCAATATTTAAGAGAAATTATTAGTAGATAATTTAATGAAGTTCTAAGAACAATAAGTTTACTCGTAGTATATGTCATTAAACTATAAGATCCTAAATTTTTAAACGTAGTACACGAAATTGTGAACAATCCAAGATATATACTTCATTTCAAGGTAACGATAACATACTTTTTAATCAATAATGCTATAGATTAATAATTTGTATAATTTTAGGCTTTATCTAATTACATTGATACTTGTTGCTTATTGTTTTATATAGAATTGTGCAGGAGCTATCGATGGAACATATCTACGGGTATGTGTATCTACAAAAAATTAAATACTATTTATTGATATAAATGGTGTACCGATACAAAATATAATGATTGTATATAGCTTTAACATGCAATTCACTTTTGTTTGGGCTAGATGAAAGGGTAGTAAACATGATATGCAGATTTTTCTTGAGGTTATTGACAATCACAATATCAAATTTTCTAAGCCATTAGAAGATATTAACAAACCAAAACATGTAATGTTATTTATTTTATGAAAATTTAATGTTATTATAATTATTGGGTAATAAATAATAAAGTCAATATATGTTATCACGGGGAAAAACTACGTAATATTTTGGGATGTTCTAACAAATATGACTTTTATGTTCATATAAAGGTGAGAGATATAATTTGCAAAAATTTCCCAGGTGATGACAACCATGAACTCAAGAAGAAACTTTCAATTGTGCTCACTTTTCAGTACTTTCTGTGATACATTTGGAGTGTGGAGATATAAAAGAAAAAACTTATACTTTTTATTTCTTTTATCATTTGAAAAACAGTAGAAAACTTGTACAAAAAAAACTGTTGGAAACCTTCACAATATGTTTTCCAAACTCAGAACAAATTAGAAAACTAATTTTCAGTTTTTAGATGGAAAAATATTACATTTAAACATGAAGTTTTTCTTCTTTTTTTTTTCGACTTTAATTTTTCAGAAAAGTAGAGTATTTTTTTAATAAATAAACCTTTATTTTCTAATTAAAAACAGTTGTTTGTTGCTGGGCTTTCTTGAAATTGTCTGTTTTTTATTGGTGAAAAATTAATTGTTTGGTATAATAATGCAATGTGAATATATAAAAAATCAATAAGCATGTGACAAACAAAGAAACAACAACTACGTACCACTGTATATAAGCATAAAATGAACCACATATATATAAATTTATAATAACTACTGAAATTTAAAACAATATAAATAGAATACTTCCTGAATTTTATTTGGATGAAAATAAAAGGATAAATACATTGCTATTATAAAGGGTTACACTTTATCTTTAAATCTAAATTGCTCATCATTTAATGTATATAATTTTAATATAAATAATCTCTCATGATTTTAATAATACCACTTTAGAAAATTACACTACTGATCAAGGCTTATAAACTTAAAAAACAGACTTGATTTTCTCCCTACAACAATCAAATCTATCTAAAATTGGATAGTAGGTAGAAAAATAGAATGGCAAAAAAAAGTTGGCGGAATAAATAGAAGACTTGCTCGGCTTGTTATGCGAGATCTAGAATATCTCTAGGAAACGTATTTATTGAGAAAGACAGCCATAAATCCTGAACGAGACTAGTCTTATTCTTTAAAAAGATATGAGGATACTCAGGTAAGAATAAAAAAAAATATGAGACCTAGAATGTCATAATTAATGTTGTTGTTTTTTTAATAAATAACATTAAAAATATTTAAGATATGATATTAAAGAGTACATAAAAATTGTTGAAGTCATTAATCCAAAAGTTAAAATATTTAAGACTTTAACAAAATTAGTATCTAGCTATTAAATAGGGTGGTAATTTATCATGCAAGTACTAAACCTAATATATTCAATGAATCCAAACAACTAATTATTCATGAGTTGATAAAAAAAATATTTTTATATATATAAAAAAACTATTTTATAATTAATTTAAATTTAAATTGATCCAAGCACATGCAGGTGGTATAATCCAAAACCCTTACTATTCAGGGTTTTCTCTCTAAAAACTTTGATATCCTCCAAGTTCAAATTTTACTTCCCAAACCACCACCATATAAACCACTTGAAATACTTATAATTTTTCAATGTAAAATTTAAAATTTTTAGAGTTCGATAATTTTCTCAACTAAAATTTTTTCACATTTTCTAGCAAAGATTTAACCCTTAACATAAAAGCACCACATTTTTAATTGGATTTCAAATATACATGCAAGAACCAGTTTCTAAAGCATCTTGAGCCCCATTCACAAGTCAAACGAGCATGATAATGCTCTGAGGCCTTCTCAAGCCTAAGCTCTACAGTCTACACCCTCCCTTCCACGCACCTATCCTCCTGCACAAGCACATGCAACTACAATTATATTAACTACTTCATTACAGTTTCTACGATAATCAGCCTTATTAATCAAATGAATTACTTAATAATTATGATGAGAAAGAGACCCAATAGCGTATAAATGTGCGAAAAACGAGATTAATTGTGAGAATATCAAGAAATTTACTATTAAGAATGGTAGCAAAGTGCATCAGAACAGTTGTGATGAAATATGCGAAGTAAAAAGAAAAAAAAAATGGCTGAGATTGAATGACGACAATAGTAACGGTAGAAAAGAAAGTAGGAAATCTAAACTGAAAATTACATACAGTGTTGAAGAGCTTGGTGGGGGAGTTTTTGACGACTTCCATTGATTGAATCTCTAAACCCAAACTCTCATTGGATGAAAATATGTTAGTGGAAGTCATCGATCGCAACTCACACTCTCTCTCCCCCAATCTTCCCATAAATATCACTCATTCGTTCATCCCAAGATACGTAATTTGCTTTGGAAACATGATTCTCAGGAATAAGCAACATTCTGAATCATTTCAACCTAGAAATCATATGTAGAGACAGAATCATAAAGCAGCTAGGCCTCTGCCTGTTTGTGCGTGGTGTTTCTGATATACAGTATCAGAATGGTTTTAAAAAAGAAACATGGCATGAAGGAATCAGAACGTTCTCTTCTTGCTTCCCTTTCGTTTGCTTATGATTTGCACGCGGAGAAGATGCTTTCCCTCACCTTTATGCATGCAAAAACAAAACCATTAATTGGTAATTTGGAGTTGTCTTCAAAAGAAGAGGAAAATCATAATCATGCCCTTTGGCACTAATCTAAACAGCACTAAACACCCTTTTCCTTTTCTCTTTGATAAAACAAGTTTTTCGCTTGCGTCGAAGAGGATGCACTGGAAAGCAGAATGCAAAGGCAATGGTGGTCATGTCATATGTAACAAGAAGATATTTAACGGGTCAGACTTGAGCGTCGTGGAAGCTCAGACGCACTATATATTTTCCTCACATTTTATTCAAAGGAAATTGCTTCGTGTCTAATGTTTTTGGGGCCTGGGAATATTCGATCAGTTATGAATATATTGAATTAAATATATCTTACGAAACAGACAAAGCACGAACGACGCTTTGGCCGAGTGGTTAAGGCGTGTGCCTGCTAAGTACATGGGGTTTCCCCGCGAGAGTTCGAATCTCTCAGGCGTCGGTTAAATTTCTTTTGTTTCTAAGTCCCACAAGTTTGGGCTAAGAGGCCGCTTATGAAGATCCACGATGGGCCCAAAGTATGGGTTCCCTACAAAGACCAGACGCTACAATGGATGTTCATTTTCTCTTCTCTTTCTCCATCGAAGTGTTGATATTCGCCCCCCGAGTTTGCTACTCTCAGGAATGATTCCTTTCCCTCGTAGAGAGCGGCTTAGCTTGCCCTTTTTCCTCCTCTTTTTTTTCGAATTCTTGGTTGTTGAGCGTGAGCAAGGCTCTCAAATGGATGGGACCTAGATCATCTAACGGAGTCACAACATGCTAAGCACTGATATTTCACTGTTAAACAGAGAGACACAACATGAAACAGGGAGCATGTTTGCCTGTGTTTTACCCAGAGAAACGTCTACTCTATAAAAAAAGAATCTCACTCGCTTTAAGACAGCTAACGTCGATAATTTGCTTTCAGAAACAACAGTCAGGATCTTACCATGCCCTGGTAAGCGCTATTCAATCATACAAGTATTAAATGATAACCAGGAATAAACATGTTTTATTCACACTTAGAAACTAGATGACGTTTGATAGAAGGCAGCTCTCATAAAGTGTCCAAACTCTGTTCGTGGTGAACGTTTTACATGGATGAACTTCACATTCTAGAACCAGAATCGATGATAAGCTGCAATTGCATGAATTAATCTATTTGGTACATCAAGAAGACTTTCCCATGAACATGTATGCGAGACATCAACAAACAAGGAAGGCATACCCGTCAAACAGTTTTATCCAAGAGGGAAAAAAAAACATCTTGCATCCACCCTAACAGACTGACTTTTTGATTGATACTATTAAAAATTGCGCTCAGTATGTGTGAAATTCTGAATTTCATTAAAAAAACATAAGAGTATAAGTCGAACAAACATGAGGCAAAGCGCGTTAGAAGTCAGGAATCCAGGTATTCTTCTTGACAACATTGAAACAAGAATGAATGGTGCCCAGAGGCTCCAAACGTTCTAGTGGCCATACTTCTGAAACTCCCACTCACTATTATCTGCAGAGACAACACCACAAAAATAAAAACAAATGAGATAATCTTTAGGCGATATGATGAAAAGAATCCGGGGAAGCAACAAGAAACATACCCAATGGGCACACTTGACGAGTCTTGAGCCATCGGCTGATGCAGTGAAAGTGAAATGCATGGTTACACACCCCTGTGGACATAACAGTGAAGCTTGCTTAAACATTAGGTGCCAGTCTAATTTTACACCCTTGACATATTTTATAACTCAAAGACACAAGCATAAGAAACAAATTAAAAAGTATGCGAAGATAAACAAACAAACATAAAAAAGGTAAACATCATTATTAAACAGCTCCAATTATAAATTACATACAATATCCAAAAACAATGAAAATAAAGATAAAAACACTCAGGATTCCAGCTTAAACAACAACAATGGCAACAATGGTGGTGGTAGAGAACCACTACCATTCCTTTAGAAGCAGCAGCTAACCATTCCGAAGATGCTCAACAATATTTTCATTGTTGTCAAATCGTGATTTTACAAGTCAATTTGTATCTACTTGCAAAATCGAACAACAAAATAAAAAACCAATAAAATCAGACTTGACTTGTGCAAATTCGATAAACTCGGTAAAAAGTTAGTTCGAGTCAGCGATTTTACATGAAGTATAAATAGTTACAAAATCCTTGTCCTTCCTCTCTGTTAAACTTAGACTACCAGCCGATCTTTCAAAATCCTTGTCCTTCCTCTCTATTAAACTTCTTGTTTTGACATCAATCAGGTTAGTGTTTCTTAAACTTCTTGTTATATTGTCTACTATTCTCTCTCTTTCTCCTTCCCTGTGTGAGTCTGATCTGCTCCTTCAATTCCAATTTCATGATCGTCTCCATCCAGGTTAGTGATTCTTTGTTCTAGTATGAATAACCGGTCGACCAAATAAGTGATCCGAGGCTTTCAACATTTTCTATCTTTCAGTTACTTAATTTCCTACATATGTTACGTTACAATGCACAAGTTGAAATAAATTACTTTCCTTGCCTACTTTTGGTTCGGTATTTCAAATTTATTATGATACTATTTTATAATTGTGCTATATTTTCTTCCACTTGTATCAAAAGTCACAAGTCATCATATGTGGGACGTGCTTGCTATAAATCTCAAATTCATAATATAATAAAATATTATTTACGATGCAATACATCTAAATACTTATGAGTTTGTAATTATTTTTTAGCATTTATTTTTTTAAATATACCTTTAGAGTTGTAGTTATACTATAATATTAATAACCATGGGATGATTACTTAAGTTAACGACTGATTTCAAGATTGATTTGGATTGATTCTTTAACTGTTGAATACATGACATCTAAAAAAATACCACTAGCAATAGACTTGACATAGGATGGCAACATGGTATAGATATTGATAAGAATTTAAGAAAACTTCAGTGCAAGTATTGTCAAAAAAACTTTCAATGGAAGCATTTACCGTTTCAAACATCATGTGGCTTGCACTCGTAAGGATGTTGACCCATGCCAACAAGTACTAGAAGATGTAAAGAAAATGATTTTGGATGTTTTGGTGAAAAATAAAAAAGCAACTAAGAAAAGAAAGGTTTTTCAATATATTGGAACAAATGAAGATATAGATGAAGAAGGAATTAGTTCAGTGGACAAAGAAAAAAGAGTAGCAAGTGGGAGTGGAAGTACACAAACTACCATCAATTGACTACTAAAAAAAGATCTTAAAGAAGAAGCATGTTAACAAATTGCAAGGTTTTTCTATACTAGTGCAATTCCATTTAACTATGTGTTCAATAATGTCTGATAGATGGAATGATAAAAAAAGATGTTCTATTTGCAACTTTTTGGTTAATAGTCCTAAAGGGACAATTTTTTTGTCATCAGTAGATACCTCCAATATATTCAAGACTACTGATAAGGTATTTGATATGTTGAATGCTATTGTGGAGAGGATTGGGGAGGAAAATATTGTGCAAGCAATCACTAATATTGTTGCAAATTACAAGGCAAGAGGAGAATTGTTGATGGGAAAGAGAAAAGGATTGTTTTGGACACCATGTGTTGCCCATTGTATTGACTTGATATTGAAAGATTTTGAGAAGAAACTAAAGGTCCATCAAGTAACTATTGCTAAGGGGAGGAGAATTACCTCATACATATATCCAAAATCTATTCTTATTTCCATGCTAAGGCACTTTACAAAAGAAAATGATTTTATTAGACCTGTTGCAACTCGGTTTGCTACTGCATACTTGACTCTTGGATGCTTGAGTGATTCTAAACTATAGTTGATGACAATGTTTACTTCCAACCAACGAAGGTCATATGGGTTTTCAAGAATCGAAGAAGAGAAGTGAATTTAAAGTTGTTTTGTGGACAAGTTTTGGATGTCACTCTATGCATTAAGACAATATATCATCTAATTAAAGTTCTTCGATTAGTTGATTCAGATGAGAAACCAACTATGAGTTTTATATATGAAGCAATTGATCAAGCAAAAAAGAAGATACAGGTGAATTTTGGTTAGGTGAAAAAAAGATATTGATTATCTATCTTGCTAATTCTTTATTTACTACTACCAGTTGATGTAAAATATTTATTTCACTTTTATATTATTTAATTTAATGTTAATGTTAATATTCTTATTTCTATTTTGTAGTTATATCTATGGAATATTATTGATGCAGGATGGTAACTTCAACTTCACAAACCTTTACATATAGCAACTTATTATTTGAATCCTCATTATCATTATAACCTCAATTTTAAGGTTAATGCTAACATTAAAATTGGATTATATCAATGCTTAGAAAGGATGGTGCCTAATGCAAGTGAAAGGTGCAAAATTGACTTACAACTTGATTCATTCAAAAGTGCAAAAGGGTTGTTTGACATTGAGGCTGCCAAGACAACAAGGGATAAAAAAAACTCCAACTAAATGGTGAGATTCTCATGGGATGAATGTCCAAAACCACAAAAGTTTGCAATTCAAGTTCTAAACTTGACTTGTAGTTCATCTGGATGTGAACATAACTGAAGTGCATTTGAGATGGTTTTTTTTTATTATTATTTTAATGTTTTTATATTTAATAAGAATCTTATATGTTATCAATTTGAATTGCTTACTTAGGTTCATACGAAATGAAGAAATCATTTGCACCAGAAAAAAAATGAATGACATGGTATTTGTAATGTACATTCTCAAATTGAATGACAACCAAGTAAAAAAACAAGCTGATGATTTTGGTGAAGTTTTAGATGATCTCTCATCTGATGATGATTGGATAATTGAGAGAGAAAAGCATGATGGTTCATCAAACTTTGATTTACTTGGTATCATTGATAGTGCAACACGAAGAAAAAATGGTACAGAAGATGAAAGCAACGATGAAGAAATTTTTAATGATGTTGAAATGGAAAGTCATGATATTAAAGATGATTTAGAGATTCAAAATGATATTAATCCAGATAATTCAAGGAGTTTTAAGTTAAATATTGTTGATTATATTGGTGTTGCTGTTGGTATTAATAGTAGCACTAATGTTCACAATATCAGTGCTGGTGCTAGTAACCAGCAATAATAATTTTCTTGATGATGATGATTTTGATGAATCTCTTGGGAAAAATGAGGAAGATAAAGGCAATAAAGCTGGTTTTAGTTTTCATGACACACCAACAGAATGTTTGTTTTAGGTTTGTTAATTTTTAGTAAATGAAATTCTATGGATATAATTGTATTGTATTTTTGAGTTAATTAAATCATGTATGAATTTTTATTTGAACTATGTATTTTAAAGTGCTTGAACTTTTCTATTATTTATTTCACCTTTTGTTTTAATTGTGTTATATTGTTATTTACTATTTGGGTGGAATTGTCAATATATAATTAGTTAAAAAAATTTACATATAGTTTTATGATTCAAGTTTACATTATATTTTCCGTGTTGTGTTAAAAAAAAGTTTCTGACAACCTTAGTTGTATGCTCACAAAGGACAAACAGAGCCACAACAAAGAATAACAAAGTCTGTTAGAATGTTGGTAGCAGTTGTTGCAGCAAACCAAAGAGATCAGAGGAAGCAACTATTGCAAATAATCTACATGGTTTCTAAGCACAAAAGGCCTCAATTGATCAAATTGATGCATCTAGGCTATATGTTTGGCTTGAATATAGGATTTCATGTTTTTTTTACCCTATTGGCAGCATGTGCCATTAATTAATCTCAGTTGCAGTAACATTAAGTACCATTGCAATTAGTGTATGGATAACAAAACGAGGGTGTAAACAATATTTTGACTAGGAGACGGTCAAGAAAGTGAATCTGATAAACATAAAAGAAGAAAGAATTGCAATCCACTCAATTTAATATAAAACGGTTTGCAATTAATATTTGATCATCACCAGGACTAAGCCATGACAGTCAGTCAACTACTGTTATATGATCTTGATTCATATTCCAAAGTTGTAAAAGAGGGAAAAGAATTCAAGATTGAGAAACTTATGGAATGGCTCACAAGTCATAACAAGTGGGACCCAAATTGCTGAAATAATAAAAAAACAAGAACTTTGCTCCAACAAAACTTATGGGAGCGGAGAAATCCATGATATCTCAACAAGCATCTAAAATAATTAACGACTTAATCTAGCACAGATATAGACCAAGAAAATAAAAATAAAAATAACTAGATGAGAATCTGAAGCATAGCACACTCCTACCCACCCCTAAAATTCGTCACAAAATTGCCTCTCAAAATCGAAACCTGAAACAGCATCACTCGGAAAGGGAATAAGATAATAAAAGCATGACAGAACAAAGAAAGAGTTGATAAACCGCAATGTACCGAAAGTACAAGAAGATGAAAGAAGCTAGTTTAGGATGGAGACTTGGGTTTAATTTTAGTTAACTATTGCCCATAGACAACCTTTGCACATTCGAATCACACGTTTGAGTTCACAAACACAGAACAACAGCAGCAACAATAATTATCGAGAGTGAAAACACATAGATATAGAACAAAAACCGAAAGCATACCCCAAGCAACAGTGCATTCCTCACTAGTAGCGCTAGCCTGATTTGCTTGGCATTCAATACCTAATCAATAAAAAAAATCCCAAATAATTAAAATATCAAACCCTAAACCAAAACAGTAAAAAAACAACTCACATAGATCCATGATATGGTTTCTGCAAATCGCACAGTTATCAACAACAATATCTGCAAAGACCAGACCAATTGAATGAATTAGTTATAGGGTTAATTAATTATTTATTTAGTTAACTAATAATAAGTAGTTAGGCAAAGTACCCCAAGCCCAGAGAGAGACGGCGTTCCATTTTTTGATCTCGAAACACTTTGGTTTCTTGGAGGAAGAAGGACCAGCAGTGCCTGACGTCTCGCCTACTGGAACCAGGGTTACCTCCGAGTCCAAAGTTGACATTCTCTCTCCCGCTGCTCGTTTTATTCTGGTGATTTAGAGTCAACAGATTATAAAAGAATGAGAAAAGAAAGAGGGATGCAAAACCAGAAGTTATAATACTCTAGATCGAAGAAACCCGGGGTTATTCGCATTAACAGAATATACATTGCGTGTGGCTTTTTAATTATAATTTTTTAATTATTATTATTGTTCATGCTTTATGGTGGATTGTTATTGTAAAAATTTTTAAAATTTTTAATTTGATTCTAGATTGTTTTTTTATAATTAAGTTTAAATTAGAGTTATGTTTTTTTTTGGATTGATTTGAATAAAAAACAGGTTTACGTGGTGGCCATTTTATCCCTTATTTTTTAAAGCTTTTAGGTAATTGATTCTTATAAATTTTAAACATTATATTTTGATATCATATTTTATTTTATTTTTTTAGTTTTTTTTAGTGGAGAAAAGAAAAGGATCGCTAGATTCTGACTTGAAGAAAGAAAATTATTATTGACGACAATTTCAACTACTAAAACAATCTATCTTTGTGTCAAATATTATAAAATGAGTTAAAATTAAATGTTTTCTTACCTCGAAAACCCCTAAAATAATATATTTGAGCTCTAAAATATTTTTTGTTTTGTGTTAATTATGGGTTTTGGGGCAATTTGTTCTATGTTTTTGAGGTTATTGATTGGTTAAATAAGATTCCAAAAGTATTTCCTAGGCATTTTGAGTCAAAAATTGATTGAAAATAAGTTTTTGAGTTTAAAAAACAAGGGTCTCGTTTTTCCAACCATAATGACCGAATCAGGGCAACTATAGATGATGTTTTGTCTATTTTTTTTAGTAAAGAAGGGGTACACAACCTTCAAGAGAAAAAAGCCCCCCGCGTTGGCCTTTTCATTATGGGCTAAGCTAGGCTTATCAGGGCCATGACGTCTGACATTATTTTTTTTTGCTTTTTTAATTACTATTTTTTTATATGTATTTTAAAAAAATAATTTTTGAGTTTATTTTTTATTAATAACCTTCATTGTGAATTTCTTTTTTTTTGCATATCTAGCCTTTTTAAAATAACGATTATTTTTTAATTATATTGAGTGTGTTTAATTTTTTATGAAGTTTACGTGATTCTTCTATAATTTTTTTATATATATATTTTATATAGAATAAAATTATTTTTAAAAATAAAAAAACATCTATTTTCTTACAACATTTTTAATATGTGCAGCCCTTTATAAAATGTTTTTCCTTTTATTTTATTCAATAAATTTTATATATGTATCGATTTATATTACATATTGATTTTTATAAATATATTCATTAAACACAACCAATTAAATTTCTCATATTGCGATATTTAATATCTTAATTTACATTTGTCACTCAATTTTTCCAATTACGTCTTTATTTATTGTTGATGGCTTTTTTAATTTATTTACAAAATAGTTTGTAGTTTATGTAATTAGATACAATTATTAGTTTTTTTTTAATTTACATTTAAGACTTTTTTATGTAAAAAAACACCTTTAGAAATTCTACATGTTCAATATTTTCATCATATATTGGTGTTTTCAATTTGATCCTTATTCTTTTCATTTCTTAATTTGTTTTCATGACTCTTTTATAAAAGTTTTATTATTTTTAATTCTACCCTTCAATCCAAGTTGATTGTATAATGTTTTTTTTCCTTATTCTTTTGATTTTTTTCCTTTTGTTAATATTTTTATTCTTTTCAATTTAACTCTAAAATTAAAAATTTGTTGTTCCCCTTTGATTTATTTTTTCTTATGATTTTAACCCTTAATTTTTTAATTGCTATGTTTTTGGATTTTTTTTTGTCTAATTTTTTTCAAGTCACCTTCAACGTTTCATTTCTCAGGAGTTGAGATTCATGATTTTTTTTCATATATAGTGCTTCCAGTATGATGATCTAGGTCACGAGTTTGAAAAGTTAACAGAGATTGACATCTTTTTTATTTTTTGATTTGACGTTGTTTTATATATATATATATATATATATATATATATGACTTTGTGGTTATCTTTAATTTCTTTTTCTACCAAATTATCTTAGCCTCATGACCTAAGAAATAAGTTTGTTAGGTTAATCTGGACTAACTTGCCCATTAATGTCCAGATTACATGTCTACCGTGCTGGCATGGATAAGCTCACACTAGTTTTCTTTCCTTTGTATACCATGTTTCGTCCTTCCATGTTTAATTGGCTAAAAATTAAACAACATTATCTTTTTTTCTCTTAGATAAAGTTTTTTCCCCATGTTATGTTGATGACTTTTTTATTATTATTATATATTTTTTCATTTGCTATCGTTGCCTCTCTTTTTTTCATATGATTTAAATGAGGCCAATTTATTTAGTTGGTCGGAACTATAACCCAAATAATTGAATTTCTTTTTTATAAAAAAACATGTTTGCAATGTTTAAATATTTTACTAAAAAGATAGTGTGTACTCGCAATGTTGCGTGTGACGAGTCTAGTATTATATATATAGAGATAGAGAAAAGAAAATATAAAAAACAATTCCCTTTTTTAAAGGAGGCAAAAGAAGAAATAATATTTATAAATAACAAATTACTACGTTTCTTTAGATTCTGTTTGGCATTGCAGTCCAACCGTGCTTTTGGAAATCTTTTTTAAAAAGCATTTTTAGCTTTAAATTAATTTTTTAATGTTTTTTTATCGTTTTGATGTGTAGATGTTAAAAATAAATTTTAAAAATAAAAAATGTATTATTTTGATATATTTCCAAGCAAAAAATATTTTGAAAATCAATATCTACCACACTCATAGATAGACCCTTATTGTTTTTCTTATCAATATTGTTAAAATCATGTTTTTTTTTAAACAACATGAAAAATAAAATATAAAATTAAATCATAAAAATAGATTGTAAAATCATAAGTGAAAAATAAAATATAAAATTAAATCATAAAAATAGATTGTAAAATCATAAGTAACTTTTTTTTTTTCATAGATGGTTCATACCAACAATAAGAAATTTCATCAATAAAGATATGATGTACTTGTTCTAGCATGCTAAAATCCCACCAAGCAAGATCTAAGGAAAAATGTTGAAAGTAGTTGGTAAAACCATGTGTCCAAGAAAAAAAACATTGAAAATAGCAATGTCTTTATAACTATGCTCCCTTGTTGGCCTGCACCAGTTCCAATGCTCCCTCCAAATGCATGATTATTTGTGTGATAGTTTTAGTTTATCAGATGTCTTTTACCTTGATGAATAATACATCACTTTTAGATATTTTTGTTCTTTCTTTTAGATATTGTTATACTTTCATAAGTTTCAAATATTATTTGTTGCATGCCATAAATCTCAACAAGTGGATCAATAAGAAATTATAGGATTTGTATGAATTAAATAATAATAATCATCACAAATAAACGCTAAACAATCATAATGTAACAAAGATTAAATGAGATGTGTGTGATCATTGAGCTACACCATCCATAAAAGTTTAAGGTATACCTTCTTCAATTTATGATGCCTTTTGATTATAAATTTCTTGCCCCTTTTTTTAGCTCCAGATCCTTGGTGTTTCCGGCTCTTAATCCTTGATTTTTAATTTCCTATTTTTTCTTCTTTTTTCCTCCCTTTGACCTACTTTTAAAAAACTCTCATTTTATAAGCCAAGCTAAATCAGAAGGTTATAAAAACATGACGATTTTTCTTAGAATCTATGTGGTTATGCCATTTCTCTCATTTATAACATATTCCTGAAGGTTATGGTGTTTTCTTTCTCTTTGAACTGAATCCTTAACAGAGAAAAAACCTTCCAAGCTAATTATTTTATGGATATTTTCTTCTTTAATCAAGGTTGACTGGGTGGGGTATTTTAGGTATTTTTCTTCTGTAGTCACACTTAATTTAAAGATTTGTAACTCCTTGTTCATTAATTAGAAGATTAGTCTCCAATCAGCTTGAATATGTCAATGTAGAAGAGGCTCATTGGGGATAAGTTATTGTTGATTTTGTCGAGCCAAATAGGGTATAAACATTTGATGTAAATGGTTGGACTTTGTAGGTGAAGTTTTTCTCAATTTATTAGTGCCAAATATGTCCCTTGAGGTGGTTAGAGACAAAGCATTATTCGAACGACACATCACTTGGTTTCTTCATTTTAGTTCGAATAACACATTGTCTATTACTAAACCCTAAAAATTAGGGTTTTTAATTGGATTTTTGAATTTTAAATTTACCTATATTCTTCTAATTTCAACATTTATATCCCCAATTGAAGCAAAAACTTTTCAATTATTTCAATTGTGTCTTTGCAAACATTGGTTATAATCCTTTAACTTGCGTGTCATTTCCAACTTAATCATTGGTTTCCTGATTATGCAATTTGCCCTTATTAATTGTCAAACTTTTAATTTATCTCAAATTGACCATTGATTTGATCAATTTTAGTCTCTGAAGGCACGTGCTTACTGCACTATGATCCTTGGTTCTGAAATTCTTCCATTTGGTCCTTGATCAACCTTCAAACTACAAATTGTTTTCAATTAAACCCCTGATTTTACCAATTATACTTTTTTTTTATAAAGTTTAATTGGGACCCTGATCTATCAATTATTGCATATTGACTCAAATAAGTTCTCTAAACTTAATTTTCTTTTAATTAAGTCCTCAAAAAGTTTAATTTAGCCCTTGGAATTAAGTAATTCTTCCAATTTGGCCAAATCGAGTTTCAAATTTAAATTTGCTTCAATTAAGTTTTTAATTAAATGATTTAAACCCATTAAAAGTTTAATTGAGTCCTTAAACTTAATTCCTTTTTTCAATTTTGGTCAAATTGATTTTTAAACTTAATTTTACTTCAATTAAGTCTTTTTTCAGCCTATCTTGTCAACAATATTCCAATATGACTATTCTTCTTGCAGTTCGACCTATTACAACTCAGAAGCTAATCTATTTGTGTCCCAAAAATAGTTTTGGATTTTGAATTTATTAATTTTTGAATTTTTAAATAAAAAAGCAAAGTAAAATATTTTTCAGGGACCCAAAATTAGGCATCATACTCATTGGAACATTATGTAACCAAACTACCTTCCTAAATAATAGATTTGTTATATTTGTTAGATCATCAGTTTTATGGTAAGATATAAAATATGTCATCTTGAAAAATCTATCTATAATAACAAATATGGAGTCTTTTCCTTTTCTTGACCTAAGTAAACCTAAAATAAAGCTATAGAAGTATCAAACCAAGGTTCTTAGGAACATGTAAAGGTATATATAATCCATGAGGCATCACTTTAGACTTGTTTACATGTTATGCACCTATCATAAATTCTTTGCACATCTCTTTTCATGTTATTCTACTAAGAATGTTCGTGTAAAACTTCTAAAGTCTTAGTAATCCCAAAGTGTCCTCTTAATCCACTACCATAAGCTTTCCTTACAAGTGATTCACACATTGAACAATTAGACACACAAAATCTTTTATCTTTAAATAAAAACCTATCATGCCTAAAAAATCCAATAGTTTCTACAAGTTCACATTGGAATTAAATTTTATCGAAATCAATATCATCAAGATATTTCTTTCACAAAATCAAATTCTAAAAGTCTAGTATTCAAAGTATTAAGAAGAATATACCTTTATGATATGCATATGCAACTATATTTTTCTTACCTTGTTTGTATTTGATAATATATGGGAATGTCTCAATCTATTCAATCCACTTGGCATGTCTACAATTCAACTTACCTTGACTTTTCGAGGGTCTTAAATATTGGTGATCAATATGAATTGCAAACTCTTTAGGTTAAAGGTAATGTTGTCAAATCTCCAAAGTCCTCACTAATATATATAACTCTTTATCATATGTGGGTAATTTAGAGTTTCACCATTAACCTTTTCACTTAAATAGGTCATGGACCTTTTATTCTGTGTTAAAACAACTATAATATCTATACATGAAGCATCACATTCAATTTCAAAAGTTTTTGTAAAGTTAAGCAAAACAAGTAATGAGGCTAAAATAAGCTTTTCTTTTAGCAAATTAAAAGTTTTTTCTTGTCCAATTTCCCATTTAAAACCCAATATCTTCTTTACAATTTTAGTTAATGGAGCAACAATTGTATTAAGATCTTTTATAAATCTCCTATATAAACGAGCCAATTCATGAAAACTTTTTACCTCACTTATCTTCTTAAATATAGGTCACTTTTTTATAGTATTAACCTTAGTCTCATCCATTTCAATACCTTTTTCACTAACAACATATCCAAGAAAAAATAATTTTTTCCATGCAAAAGTCACAATTCTTTAGATTAGCATACAAACTTTCCTTTCTAAGCATATCAAGTACCTATCTTAAATGATTTATATGCTCATCTAATCATTTACTGTAAATCAATATATCATCAAAATAAACAACTACAAACCTACCAATGAATACATGCAGTACATGGTTTAATAATCTCATAAAAGTACTAAGTGTATTAGTAAGTCTCAAAGACATGACTAACCATTCATATAAACCATATTTAGTTTTAAAAGCAATTTTTCATTCACCATATTTTTTTTATTATAATATGATGATATCCATTTTTAAGGTCAAATTAAAAAAACAAAAATATATGCAATTCATCAAATATATCATTTAATTTAGGGATAACATGTCTATACTTTACTGTTAAGTTTTGATTGCTTTATAATCAACACACATTCTCCATATACCATCATTTTTTTATACTAAAAATACATGAACAATATATGAACTCATACTCTCTAGAATGTACCCCTTCGATATTAACTCCTCCATTTGCCTTTAAAGCTCTTTTGTTTCCTCAAAATTACTTTTATAGGCTAGTCTATTAGGAATAGTTGAACTTGATACTAGATCAATCTGATGTTCTATTCCTCTTATAGATTGCAATCCACTTAGAATTTCATCAGAAAATTCA